>Ga0247611_10001432_pt1 | contig 42425 bp, 57 predicted proteins | sample 177DNAGHGhighgp2_FD_192422 | JGI IMG/M metagenome (GOLD analysis project Ga0247611, IMG submission 192422) | Sheep rumen microbial communities from Palmerston North, Manawatu-Wanganui, New Zealand - 1770 DNA GHGhigh gp2 | ecosystem: Host-associated > Mammals > Digestive system > Stomach > Rumen... | reverse complement strand
TCAGTGAAGGATAATTTCTTATATGCAGCAAAGACTTCTTTCAACTCTGACATCGTACGGGCTCCCTTCAAAAACAAACAAACGTTCTATGCATATAATAGAACTAGAACGAATGTTTGTCAACTGCGGAATTTAAAATAGCCTTTTAAGGTTAGTTTAAGTTTTGCCATTTACAATCCTTCTCAAGAACGGAGGATACGGCAATGGCATATCAGAATGTTTTTAAGAGATATGAGATCAAGTACATATTGACACCGGATCAGAGAAATTCTCTCAAAGATGCGATGAAAGGGATAATGTCGATCGATAAGTACGGCAGAACGACGATCAGAAATATCTATTTCGATACAGATAATTACAGGCTCATAAGAACTTCACTCGACAAGCCCGCGTACAAGGAAAAACTGAGAGTTAGAAGCTACAGCAGAGTCACGGATGATGAAGATGTCTTCGTGGAACTGAAGAAGAAATATGAATCTGTAGTCTATAAGAGACGCATAGCCATTCCCGAATTTGAAGCGATGGACTGGCTTGCAGCAGACGGTGACAAACCGGGCAATTCACAGATAGAGGATGAGATAGAGTACTTTGTAAAGTTCTATGACGGAATAGGACCGAAGGTGTTCCTGTCTTATGAAAGGGAAGCTTTCTTCCCTGAAGACGGAACGGATACAAGGATCACACTGGATTCCAACATCATTGCAAGAGATCACGATCTGTCACTCAGATACGGCGTGTACGGAAGAAATGTTTTGGACCGCGAACTTACCGTCCTGGAAGTGAAAGTCGCTGACGCTATGCCAATGTGGCTCATCAGATTTCTGCGCGAAAACAACATACAGAAAACATCCTTTTCCAAATACGGCATGTACTATATGGAACACGTGATGGGAGAAGGTTCAAAAGAGATTACAGGAGGACTTTTATATGCTTGATTTATTATTGGGAAATACAACAATAACACTTACGGGATTTCTTCTTCCCATGGGAGCATCTCTCATTCTGGGACTGATCCTTGCACTGATCCACATGTACAAAAACACTTACAGCAAGAGCTTTGTGGCAACCCTTGCCGTACTCCCGGCGATCGTATGTGTCGTGATAATGGCAGTAAACGGCAACATCGGTGCGGGTGTGGCAGTAGCCGGAGCCTTTAGTCTCGTAAGGTTCAGGTCGGCACCGGGAACGGCCAGAGAGATCGGCGCACTGTTCCTTGCCATGACATCAGGCCTTCTGACAGGAATGGGATATATCCTCTATGCAGCACTGTTTGTGGTTGTGATCGGATGCGCGCTGCTTATCTATCAGGCAGCGGGATTCGGAGGAAAGAAGGATGAGGAGCTCCGCAAGAGCCTCCGCGTGACGATCCCGGAAGATCTTGATTACACGGGTGTGTTCGACGATGTTTTCGAGAAGTATACGACAGAGCACAAACTCATATCCTCAAAAACATCCAATATGGGTTCGATGTTCAAACTCTCATACGATATCACCCTTAAGGCCGCAGACATCGAGAAGGAATTCATGGACAAGCTCAGATGCCGCAACGGCAATCTGGAGATAAGCATATCAGCACTTCAGCAGCACGAAGCTGCAGAATTATAAGGATAAGGAGATAAGACAATGAAGATCACAAAAATGACAAACAAACTGAAAGTGTGTGCTATAGCTTTGGCACTTACAATGGTACTGGCAGGATGCACTGCACTGACAAAGGATGAGACAAATCAGACTTCATCCGGCAAGACAGTATCAGCTTCCGTTGAAGAGCTCAGCATCACAGATAAAGATCTTGTGACAGATTATGATGAGTCTGAAGCAGAAGAGATAAGACTTACCGACAGCACGGGAACAGTTAAGATCACTGAGGCAGGAACTTATATCATTACAGGTTCCGTATCTGACGGAATGATCATCGTGGAAGTCTCTGAAGAAGATGATGTTCAGCTTGTATTGAGGGATGCTTCCATAACAAGCGCAACGTCGGCGGCCATATATGTTATCTCAGCCGATGAAGTCTACATCACTCTTGAAGGTGAGAATCACCTGGCTAACGGAGGCTCTTTTGAAGCGATCGATGAGAATGATCTCGATGCGGTCATTTATTCAAAAGACGATCTGACGATCAACGGATCCGGCTCACTTGAGATCAGTTCCCCGGCAGGACACGGCATAGTATGTAAAGATGACATGGTTATAGCAAGCGGAACTTATGAGATAACAGCATCAGAAGACGGGATCAACACAAATGAATCCCTTGCGATCGTTGACTGTGACATGACAATAAATGCCGGAGATGATGCTCTCCATACTGACGGAATGCTCCAGATCGACGGAGGCACATTTGATATCACGGCAGCAGAAGGTATAGAAGGCACTTACATTATCATTAATGACGGAACGGTAGTTATCGCAGCTTCTGACGACGGCATCAATGCGGCACAGAAGTCAGATGCGTATACTCCGACAGTCGAGATCAACGGCGGCAGTATCACCATCACGATGGGTCAGGGCGATACCGACGGAATAGATTCCAACGGAAATATCATCATCAACGGCGGAACAGTTGATATTACCGGACAGTTCACTTGTGACTATGACGGAACTGCAGAACTCAATGGAGGAACACTGATCGTCAACGGAGAAGAAGTTGATACGATCCCCAATCAGTTAATGGGCGGAGGCCCGGGCGGCGGACAGATGCAGGGCGGCCCGCAGATGAACGGTGACTCAAATTTTGATCCCGCGTCCTTCGGGGACGGTGATTTCCCTGAGCCTCCAAACGGGGAAATGCCGGATGGCGAGATGCAAAACGGCGAGATGCCTTCAATGCCTGAAGGCGGATTTCCCGAAGGACGCGGACAAAGACCTGACAGACAGCAGCAGTGAAGAATGCAGCGAGAGGAGACAGTCATGAAAAACAAAAGGATCATCGCACTTACCACGGCACTTGCATTGGCCTCGGCAATAGCGGTCGCAGGATATTTGGATATTGAGGCAAAGGTGGCAACCGAAAAAGCAGAAGAAACTGAAGAAACCGCTGAGGCTGCGGAGGAAGTGGTATCTGAACCTGAATCCGGATCTGAATCTGAATCGGCACAACGGAGAAGACCATCTAATGACAGCGCACGATCGAACGAGGATGGCACCGGTGATGAAGAAGAGGAAGCATCTGAAGGAGCATCAGAGCAGAGACAACACAGAACCCGCAGCTCAGATGACAGCAGCGACGGTGACAGCAGCAACAGTGACAGCAACATGCAGCACAGTTCCGGATCCCGGAGAACATCTGACAGTTCTTCTTCATCTTCGCAGCAGTCCCATAGCAGCGATAAGTCGCACTCCCGGAAGGCTGAATCTGAGGATGATGAGGCCGAGGAAAACTTGAATGAAGAGGAACAGGACGAAGCACATGAGGATGCTGAAGCATCAGAAGATAACACGGTAACGGTTACAGGCGGTGCCGAGATCACATACACGGTCACAGCCGATACTCTTACAAAGGATTTTACGGCTGATGAAGGATCATGCCTTATCCTGCATCTGATGGACGGCATTACATATTCCGGACAGATAATAACTGCCTCCGGCGCAGATGCTGATATCGTTATCGACGAAGGGTGCACATGGATCCTGACAGGTGACTGTTCGATATCGGGACTTGAGAACAACGGGCTGATCGAATTTTGCGGTTATACGATCACTTTTGCTGACGGGACTGAAATGTCAGGTTGATATGACATCGAAAAATGAGATAATCATCCTATAAGAAAGCAAATGGAGAGACTTATGCGGATACTTTTAGCAGAAGATGAGAAGTCGATGTCCCGGGCGCTCGTCGCCATCCTGACGAAGAACAACTACGCGGTCGATGCGGTCTTCGACGGCGAGGAAGCATTGAGTTATATCATGACGGGTGATTATGACTGCGCAATACTGGATGTCATGATGCCGAAGATGGACGGGTTCGAAGTCCTCAGGGAGATCAGGAAAAATGGCATGACTCTTCCTGTCATGATGCTTACCGCAAAGTCACAGATAGACGATAAAGTCGAAGGATTGGATCTGGGTGCGAATGACTATCTTACCAAGCCTTTCGACAGCAAGGAACTGTTAGCGAGGATAAGAGCTGTAACAAGGTCCATCACTCCTGCTGCAGACAATACTCTGAAGTACGGCAACATCACATTGAACCGGGCGACATTTGAACTGTCCTCACCGACGGGTTCTATCAGACTTGCTGCAAAGGAATTTCAGATGATGGAATACCTGATGGCAAATCCGGGGATGTTGATATCCACCGAAAGGTTTATGGATAAAGTCTGGGGACTGGACTTTGAAGGAGACATCAGCATTGTCTGGACGAATCTCTCTTACTTAAGAAAGAAACTCACGCAGATAGGCGCAAACGTAAAGATAAAAGCGACCCGTAATGCGGGATACTCCCTGGAGATAGAAGAATGATCAGGAAGCTCAGGATAAGATTTGCCCTTACTGCGATCGTTTCGGTTCTGATGGTGCTCATCGTACTCGTCGGCGGGATTAATATCTTTAATTACCGCAAGGTCGTCTCTGACGGTGATGCAGTCCTGAAGATGCTCGCTGATAATGACGGCCAGTTTCCTGACCGTAGGATGCCGCCGGATGACAAAATGCCGTGGGATAATCCGTTCGCGGACAGAGGCAGGATCGATTCCCCCGAGATAGCTTTTGAGACAAGGTATTTCAGTGCAGTGATCGGCATCGACGGAACAGTCGGAATGACTGATACGGGAATGATCGCGGCTGTCTCTGATGAGGATGCGAGAGACTATGCGAAGAAGGTGTCGGATTCCGGTAAGAACCAGGGCTTTATCGGCGAGTACAGATTTACCGTAGTACCTAGAACTGACGGAAGCACGCGCATAATATTCTGCGACTGCGGTGCGAGTCTGGCGAATTTCAGAGGGTTTCTTAAGATAAGCATCATCATTTCCGTGATATCACTGATAGTTTTGAGTGTGGCGATATTCCTTATCTCAGGCAGGGCTGTAAAACCTGTTGCCGAGAGCTATGAGAAGCAGAAGAGATTCATAACTGATGCGGGACACGAGATCCGTACGCCTCTGGCGATAATCAATGCCGATGCGGAAGTCCTCGAAATGGATATGGGAGAGGATAACGAGTGGCTGACAGATATCAGAAAACAGACTGCCAGACTTACAGAACTTACAAATGACCTTGTTTTCCTCTCAAAGATGGAAGAAGACAGCAAGATGCTTATCCGTGAGAATTTTGATCTGTCAAAGGCAGCGAAGGATATTGCCGAATCATTCAGGTCAATTGCCGTAACCGGAGGTAAAGAGTTCGTCTGCAAGATAGATGAAGGAATAGAGATAACCGGAGACAGGAAGACGATAGAGCAGCTCTTGTCTGTTCTTCTCGACAATGCAGTGAAATACTGTCCTGACGGCAAGTCTGTAAGCATTAAGGTAAAAAGAAGCAATAAGAGTGCAGTGATCGAAGTCAGCAACGATACCTGGGAAGACATTCCGCAGGACGAGATAAATCATTTGTTTGACAGATTTTACCGCACTGACAGATCACGCAATTCCGAGACGGGAGGTCACGGGATAGGGCTCTCAATCGCGAAAGCGGTAACCGAGGCGCACGGCGGCAGAATAACGGTTTCCAAAAAGAAAGAAAAGCAGATAACATTCACTGTCTCAATTTGAAATCTCCGTTGATTAGGCGTAGAATATTATCGATTCTATGGAATAGGAGGAATGGATAATGGCAGAGGAAAAAATCAATGAAGGCGCAACACAGAGAGTGGATTCAGTAGATGCATCCAGGATCCTGGGAAGCAATTCTTCAGCAGGAGCAGTCAATTCAGCGGCAGTGAAGACTGAGACCAGTGCAGACAGTTACTCAACGATGGCAATGATCTTCGGTATCCTGAGTATCGTGGGAGGATTCTCCGGACTCGTCTCACTCGCTTTCGGTATCGTGGGACTTACCATGGCATCCAAGGCCAAGGCGCTCGGTCTTGACGATACGATGCGCAAGGTCGGCTTCTGGACATCGCTTGCAGGAGTTATACTCTCAGGCATCGCTTTAATGATAATTCTCTTTATTATCGGGATGTGGGGATTAGGCTTTGTCGCTACGATCCTGGCGGTAATCGCCGGCGGTGCAATGGCAGCAAAAGATCTTCTTTTCCTGTTGTAATTCAGATTACTTGACACTTTGGCCCCAAGATAATATAATCTTGGGGCTATTTATGTTTATAACTATGCCCATTTATATGGTCAGAAAGTGAATAAGACAACAAATTAACGGAGGATATAAGGCTTATGAAGATGACATTTCAGCCTAAGAAGAGACAGAGATCAAAGGTTCACGGTTTCCGTGCAAGAATGAGAACTGCTAACGGCAGGAAGGTTCTCGCAAGAAGAAGACTCAAGGGAAGAAAGCAGCTCGCTGCATAAGGCAGACTGTGCAATCGGTTCCGCTTAAGTACAATTACGAGTTTTCCAGAGTATATAAGCGAGGGAAATTCAGTACAGGTCGATTTGTTACAGTCCACTGTTACAAAAGACCGGCGGGTCTGAAGCACAATCTCACTCCTGTGCCTTCGGACATTATAAGAGTGGGATTCTGCGCAAACAAAAAACAGCTCGGTGCGGTGGGTCGCAACAGGGCAAGAAGACTCATGAGGGAGTCGTACCGTTTGATAGAAGGCGGTATTCCTTTAGGTATAGATCTTATTTTCACGTTAAGGAGCTCAGATGAAGTTCCGACTTTCGAAGAGATATCCAAGGATATGGTTTTGAATCTGACAAGGCTTGGTTGCCTTAAATAGAGGGATTGATGATGGTCAAGAGATTCCTGATAAAGATTATCAGAGGATATCAGAAATACATTTCACCCGGACTTGGCAATCACTGCAAATACTTACCGACATGCTCACAGTACATGATAGATGCACTGGAGAAGTATGGGGTCTTTAAGGGCCTGATGCTCGGTATATGGAGGATTCTCCGCTGCAACCCGTTCTCAAAGGGTGGCTACGATCCCGTTAAATAAACTAGTACAGGACACAATTAAGAATGGATATACTTTATAATCTGTTTGGCTGGATCACCAGAATCTTCTATGATTTCTTCGGGAATTACGGTCTGGCCATTATCGCTCTTACAGTACTGATAAGAGGTCTTCTCATTCCTCTCAATATCAGATCGCAGAAGTCCATGATCAAGATGCAGACTCTGTCCGGCAAACAGGCGGAGCTCCAGCGCAAATATGGTGACGATAAGCAGAAACTCCAGGAAGAGATGATGAAGCTTCAGCAGGAGAATGGTGCAATGGGATTGTCCGGATGCCTTCTCCCGATCCTTCAGCTCTTTTTCATCTGGCCTATCTACAGGATCGTAAGCGGTCCTTTGATCTATCTGTCTCAGGTCCCCAAGGAAAATATCGCTAACATGATCACTCTGGGACAGGAGATCGGTATCTTCGGCAAGAATGTAACAGACAAGATCCATATCGGTCTTGTAAGCGCACTTAATACAAACGGCGATTTCCTTAATCAGTGTATTTCAAAGGGATATATCGCAATGGATCAGATGCTCGACCTTCATTTCCTCGGCGTCGATCTTACAATGGTCCCTTCATTCAATCCTGCAGAGATCATCAAGCAGCCTAAGATCTATCTGCCGCTTTTGCTGATCCCTATCATCGTTGTTCTGACACAGGTATTCTCCATGCAGTTCACGAAGATCATCAAGCCCGGATACAAGGCTGAGCAGGAGGCAAAGGAGAGAGCCAAGAACAATCCTGCAAGAGAAGGTCAGGTTCAGGAGAATTCAACGACTGAGACAACAATGAAGATGATGACATGGTCTATGCCTATGGTCATGCTCATAACAACATTCACGATGCCTGCCGCAATGGGTCTTTACTGGATCATCGGCGGTATTATGGGCATCCTTACCCAGGTTCTCGTATACTTCCTTTTCACAAAGCCTTATGAACTGAAGAAGGCTGAGATCGAAGCAAAGAAGGAAGCAGTATTCAAGAGAAAACCCCAGGAAAACAGCACTAACGAGAACAATAACAACAAAAAGAACAAGAACAAGAAGAAAAAATAAGACCATTACAGACATCAAAGCACGGAGGCTATTAGAATATGACATCTATCACAAAGACGGCAGCAACAGTTGAAGAAGCCATCAAGGCTGCATTGGAGGAATTGGGTATTACTGAGGATCAGGCAGATATCGAAGTTATCTGCGAACCTTCATCCGGTTTCCTCGGTGTAGGCAAGAAGGATGCTGAAGTTAAGGTAACTGTTAAGGAAGATGATGCACCCATCGCCAGTGAAGAGGAATCAGAAGATGATACATACTATGGTGATGATGAGAACTTTGAAGGTGATACAGCCTCCGAAGCTGAGGATGCTGCAGTTAATTTTGTAGCAGAAGTCCTCTCAGGAATCGGCATCCACGGCAATATGGATTCTTACCGCGAGGATGACACGATCTACATCTCCGTAACAGGTTCCGACTGTGCTTCTGCCATCGGACGTCACGGCGAGACACTTGATGCAATTACATACATGACAAATCTTATTGCTAACAAGCACAGCGAAGAGCGCGTTCACGTTCATCTCGATGTCGGCGGATACAAGAAGCATAGAGAGCAGGTTCTGAAGAACCTGGCAGGCAAGGCAGCAAGCAGAGCTTTGAGAACAGGACGCAAGGTTGATATGGAACCCATGAATCCTGCCCAGAGAAGACTTGTTCATGCTTATCTCCAGGATTTCGAGGGCGTTACCACACACAGTGAGGGTACAGAGCCCAACAGACACATAGTCGTCACTCCCGAGGGATGATCACGGATAACAAGGAACTTTTTTGTGCCGTATCTACTCCGTCAGGCACATCGGGAATTGCCGTGATCCGCATATCGGGTAACGGCGCGGCGGAAGCACTTGACAAAAATATCAGGATAATAAGAAGCAGCGGGAATTACTCCAAGGTCTCAGACCTCCCCGGGTACACCTGCTGCTTTGCTGATTTCCTTGGTGGAACAGACGGGCAGATCATTGACAAAGTCATTGTCACGCATTTTGCAGCTCCCTATTCTTATACCGGAGACGACATGATCGAGATATCATGTCACGGTTCTGCCGAAGTCAGGAAAGAGATACTGGACACACTATACTCACTCGGGATAAGGTCTGCAGGTCCCGGGGAATTTACCAAGACCGCATTCATGAACGGCAAGATGAGCCTGTCTTCTGCGGAAGCAGTAATGGATATTATATCTTCCGATTCCAGGGAAGGGCTCAGAGCTGCAAACATCATTGCGGGCGGAGGACTTGCCGCAAGACTTGATGTCATCGAGACGGCCCTCTATGACATGATGGCTCTGATCGAGATGCAGGTTGATTTTGATGATTCCGATGAGGAAGACTCAGATGCGGTAAAGTCGGTAAGAGATACACTGACAAAGCAGACGGCCGCACTCGATGATCTTATTGCAACATACAGGCAGGGAAGGATATTGTCCGAGAAGATGCGCGTTGCATTTACCGGCATCCCAAACAGCGGGAAGAGCACACTCCTTAATTCGATAGCAGGATATGAGCGCTCGATAGTAACTGACATATCAGGCACGACCACGGATACTATAGAACTTGTCTGTGACATTGACGGAATCCCTGTGATATTAACTGATACCGCAGGTTTGCGGAGCACATCGAACAAGATCGAATCACTCGGTGTCGAAAGGGCAAAGAGGGAATATTCAAGAGCAGATATCATTTTCTATCTTGTATCGCCTGATACAACTGTTGAGCAGGCACGTGATCAGATACACGAGATCAGATTGAGAGCATCTTCTTCAACGGAAGTCATAGTTCTGTTCAACAAGTCCGATCTCGGTACCAATGTGCATGAGGGCGATATTAAGAATGCTGCGCAGATGTACGGGGTGAAAGATTTCTATGATATATCTGCCGCAGCCGGAACCAATGTGGATTCGGTAAGGGAATCGGTAATACGTCATTACAGGGACCTGGGACAGAAATCCGGCGAACTTGTGATAACGCAGAGAAGACATTATGAGATACTGAGCAGCGCAAGAGACAGGCTTGCCGAAGCTTATGAAGCATTGGACGGCGGAATGGGGCTCGATGTCGTATCTTCCGTCACGAGAGCTTCACTGGATCTTATAGGAGAGATATCAGGCAAGACAGTATCGGCTGATCTTGCAAGGACCATATTTGATAAATTCTGTATAGGCAAATAGGATGAGATACGGGGACGCAGTAAAGATCGAACACAGCTATCAGGCCGGTGACTATGATGTTGCCGTAGTCGGCGCAGGTCATGCCGGATGTGAGGCTGCATATGCCGCTTCGAAGATGGGATTGAAGACCATCCTTTTTACTCTGCATCTCGACAGTCTTGCAAATCTGCCGTGCAATCCGAGCATCGGAGGAACGGCGAAAGGACAGATCGTAAGGGAGATAGATGCTCTGGGAGGCATCATGGGCAAGGTAGCTGACCGCTGTGCCATCCAGATGAGGATGCTCAACAGATCCAAAGGACCTGCCGTATTCTCTCCGAGAGCACAGATGGACAGGAGCAGATATTCTGTCGTCATGAAGCATACCCTTGAGAACATTCCGGATCTTGATATCAGGCAGGCTCACATTACGGAACTCCTGACTGACGCTGAAGAGCGTGAAGTTGCGGGAGTAATGACTGAAGGTCTTGGGATCTATAAGGCAAAGGCAGTCGTCATCTGCTCGGGAACATATATGGAATCCCGTACGATCAGAGGTGAGGTCATAATCAGTTCAGGACCTGACGGACTGCCGCGTTCGGAAGGTCTGTCAGCATCCCTTGCCAACCTCGGAATACCAATATTGAGATTCAAGACCGGAACTCCTGTCAGGGTAAACAGCAGCAGTGTTGACTTCAGCCAGATGACAAGACAGGACGGGGAGAGTGACTGCCCTCCGTTTTCTTTCGATAACGAGATGAACGGCATAAAGCCTGTGGAGGATCAGATCCCATGCTGGTCTGTGTGGACTACTGAAGAGACAAGAGAAGTCATAAAGAGCAATATGGACAGATCGCCTCTCTATAGCGGCGTGATCAAGGGGATCGGTCCGAGATACTGCCCTTCGATCGAGGATAAGTTTGCAAGATTTGCAGATAAGGAGAGACATCAGATATTCGTCGAACCCATGGGACGCGATACGAATGAGATGTATCTGCAGGGATTTTCCACATCCCTTCCGGAGGAAGTCCAGGTCAGGATGGTGCATTCGCTTCCCGGACTTGGCAATGCCGTAATACAGAGAAGCGCATATGCGATCGAATACGATCTAATAGACAGCACCACATTAAAGCCGACTCTCGAATCGAGGATCGTATCCGGGCTTTATACGGCAGGACAGATCAACGGTTCTTCAGGATATGAAGAGGCGGCAGGACAGGGGATCGTGGCAGGTATAAATGCTGCACGGAAAGTGCTTGGCAAACCGCCTGTCATTATCAACAGATCACAGGGATATATTGGTGTCCTCATTGACGATCTTGTTACCAAGGGGACGAACGAGCCGTACAGGATGATGACATCCAGAGCGGAATACCGTTTGTTCTTAAGACAGGATAATGCTGACATCAGGCTTACTCCTACAGGTCATGAGATCGGCCTCATCGATGATGAGCGCTTTGCCAGGTTTGAAGCAAAGATCGCAGCCGCCGAAGAGGAGAAGGAGAGGCTTAAGAATACTCATATAGGACCTACCGAGGTTCTTGCAAAGATATTGGACGAATGCGGCACGGACAGCCCCAAGTCGGGTACATCACTTGCAAATCTCATTAAGAGACCGGGTGTTACATATGAGTCACTGGCTCCTGTTGATCCTGACAGACAGCCGCTTGATGAGGCTGTGATAAGACTTGTGGAGACGGATCTGAAGTATGAGGGATATCTCAAACTGGAACTTGAGAAGATAGAGAAGTTCAGTAAACTTGAATCTGTTCTCATTCCGGATGATATTGATTATTCGGATGTCCGCGGACTTCGTATTGAAGCCTGTCAGAAACTTGAGAAGATGCGTCCGGAGAATGTCGGAAGAGCATCCAGGATATCCGGTGTGTCACCGGCTGACTGCGAGGTACTGCTGGTATATATCGAACAGCACAGGAGATTAGGCAGATGAGCAATAATGAAGATAAGATGATCCATCCCAAGAGACTTACCAAGGCCGATATAGCCAGGATCAAGGCAAGTCTTCCCAAAAGAATGGATCTGGGCGCGCCAAAGGACATTGAAGAGGTCTTATGTGAGAATAAGGATGAGGTTTGCGTGCCTCTGTCCGCCGAGACCATACTGAGCTTCCGCAAATATGCCGAGATGCTCAAAGAGAAGAACAAGGTGATGAACCTGACATCCATAACAGATGACGAGGGGATCGCTCTGAAGCATTTTATAGATTCTCTTACCATCGCGTCTTATATCGATGCAGAACAGGAAAAGATCAAGAACAGGAAACTTACGCTGATCGATGTGGGAACCGGCGCGGGCTTCCCCGGCATTCCTCTCAAGATCAACAAGAGGGACCTGGACCTGACGCTCCTCGATTCACTCGCAAAGAGGCTCAAGTTTCTTGAGGAGGTTGCAGAAGAACTTGAACTGGACAATGTCACGTTCGTTCACAGCCGTGCCGAGGATGCAGGCAGGGATGCTAAATACAGGGAACAGTTTGATGTGGCGACGGCAAGAGCCGTTGCAAATCTTCCTGTCCTGTGTGAGTATTGCCTTCCTTTCGTTCGCAAAGGAGGATGCTTTATCGCAATGAAAGGAAAACTCGACGAGGAACTTAAGAATGCCGACAAGGCGATAAGTCTGCTCGGAGGGAAGATAGAGACCGTTAATGAATTCCAGCTCCCCGGAACGGACGCAGACAGAACGATCGTGGTAATAAGAAAGATTAAAGAGACACCCAAAAGGTTCCCGAGACAGGCTGGGAAACCATCCAAAGAACCGATAGCATGAACAAGTCATTGCCTTTAGCAGATAAAAAGGATTTCAGAGATAAACTGTTCAGGATAGTCATACCGATAACTTTGCAGAACTTCATGTTCTCGCTTCTGCCGGTATCGGATATCATCATGCTCGGAATCGTGGGACAGGATGACATGGCTGCGATCTCGCTTGCCGGCCAGTTCTTCTTCCTGTTCAATCTCTTCCTTTCCGCGACAGTTCAGGGAACGAGTCTTTATGCTGCCCAGCTGTGGGGAGATAAGGACCGTGAATCCATGGAAAAACTGTTTGCCCTGGTCATACTGCTGTCAGTACCTATCAATCTCGGATTCTTCGGAGTGTCTTTCTTTGCTCCGCAGATAGTAATGAAGATGTATACCAATGATCCCAATCTGATCCGTATAGGCATCGGGTATCTCAGGATCGTATCGTTCTCTTATCTGTTTGACGGCATAACACAGGTCGTACAGATCATAATGAAGAATTCCGGGATGATAAAAGCCACTACGCTCATAAGCGGAATAATGGTATTTCTCAATATCATCCTTAATGCCGTCTTTATCTACGGACTCTTCGGAATGAAGCAGATGGGCGCGGACGGAGCAGCTCTTGGAACTTCTCTTGCATGCCTTGTGGCAATAATCATTACCATAGCCGTGGCTTCATCAAGATGCGTCATAAGGCTCCGTTGGAAATACATAATCAAACCTTCCCATAAAGTGTTAAGGATTTTCTTCAAATATGCGATGCCTATATTTGCCAACTCCATGAGCTGGGGTCTCGGCTTCAACATGATCACGGTAATCCTCGGACATATGGGTCCTGATGTCGTTGCCGCCAACGCGGTCGTTGCGGTCGTCAAGGACCTTATCTCGGGCTTCGGATGGGCATTAGGCTCAGGCGGAGGAATCCTTGTAGGCAACGATCTCGGCGCAGGCAACCTGGAGCGCGCGAAAGTGTATGGTTCCTGGCTTTGCAGGATTGCCATAATTAGCGGCTTTGCCGCAGGGGGTCTGGCCGTGTTGATGATCCCGGGAGTGCTTGCTATTGTGGATCTTAGTGATCAGGCTGCACATTATCTTGTGTGGATGATGGTAATGTGCATCTATTACATAATGGGCCGTTCTGTCAATACGACGACCATAGGAGGCATATTCTCTGCAGGCGGAGATACAAAGTTCGGAATGTGGTGTGACGGCATTACAATGTGGTGTTTTATAGTTCCTCTCGGAGCCCTATGTGCATTTGTACTAAATTTGCCGGTTCTTGCCGTTTATTTCATCCTGAATCTTGATGAAATCATTAAATTGCCTGCAGTTTACTTACATTATAAGAAATATAAATGGGTCAAAAAGATAGTCTGATTTTTGTGCTATTTTCATAATGAAAAATTTCTAATTGAGTAAACTGCCCAAAATCATCGCCTATAACTGTACAAAACCAACAAAAAACCAAGAAAACAAATACAAAAACCCCTTTTCTTTTTTGGCAACTTTGTCATATGGAGAACAATAAGGTGCTTTGGTACTATATGCGTAGTAAAAAGCCGACTTATCGGCGTTTTGGAGGTTTTTAAATTTATGGCAAGTTTATCTTTCCAGCATGTTTACAAGAAGTATGACGGCGGCGTTGTTGCTGTTTCAGACTTTAATCTTGAAGTAGCAGACAAGGAGTTCGTTATCCTCGTAGGTCCTTCCGGATGCGGTAAGTCAACCACACTGCGTATGCTTGCAGGTCTCGAAGATATCTCCGAAGGTGAGATCTACATTGATGACCGTCTCATCAATGACGTTCTTCCTAAGGACAGAGACATCGCGATGGTTTTCCAGAACTACGCTTTGTATCCTCACATGACAGTTAGAGACAACATGGCTTTCGCTCTCAAGCTCCGCAAGATGCCTAAGGCTGAGATTGACCGTCGTGTATCCGAAGCAGCTAAGATCCTTGAGATCGAGCACCTCCTCGAGAGAAAGCCTAAGGCTCTCTCCGGTGGTCAGAGACAGAGAGTTGCTCTCGGACGTGCTATCGTTCGTGACCCTAAGGTATTCCTTATGGACGAGCCTTTGTCCAACTTGGATGCTAAGCTCCGTGTTCAGATGCGTGTTGAGATCACAAAGCTCCACCACAGACTCAAGACAACATTCGTATACGTTACACATGACCAGACAGAGGCTATGACAATGGGTACGAGAATCGTTGTTATGAAGGACGGCTTCATCCAGCAGGTAGATTCTCCTACTGAACTTTACGACAACCCGATCAACACATTCGTTGCAGGATTCATCGGAATGCCTCCTATGAACTTCATCAATGCTGTTATCAACGTTGACGGACCTGACGTATACATCACATTCGAGAACGTAACAGTTAAGCTCCCTGAGCGTTATGCTGTTGAGGAAGTTATGGAGCGTGACGGTCAGGAAGTTATCTTCGGTGTTCGTCCTGAGGCTATCACAGACGAAGCTACATTCGTTACAGATCACCCTGAGACAGCTTTCGAAGCAGACGTTGACGTCGTCGAGATGCTTGGTGCTGAGACATACCTCTACGTTACAGTTAACGGTTCACTCCCTCTCACATGTAGAGTTGACCCTACAACTTCACAGTCTCAGGTTGGTATGGTATGCGACCTCGCTATCGATACAAACCGTATCCACATCTTCGATAAGGATACAGAGCAGAGCATTATTTCCTAATTGGAATTGCCTGATAAAGAATCTCCAAGGGGCTGCCGTAGGGCGGCCCCTTATTATTTGCGTAAGTTACGTTTTCATTATAAAATCACACGTTTTCTTGCCAGTTTTGCGTTAAAATAATATTATTATATAATATGCATTAGTATGCAGACCGGCATTTATAACCATAAGACGAGGTGAATTATGGAAGAGATTAAGAAATTGATGCGCCAGGCAAAAGAGATCCTGCCTTACAGTGCGGGAGTTATCGACCTTACAGGAAAGGTGATCGCTGCAACCGAAGAAGACAAGGCAGATACAGTCGATTCATCCGTAAGAGCAGTCCTTACTTCTGATGACCTTTTCCTTGGCACAGCGGACAAGACTTATTACAAGATACTCATCGGCGAGCAGGCCAAGTATGTTGTTTATATCGAGAGTAATGACCCCGATTCCAAGATCTCGCTCCAGCTCCTCTCCGAATGGATAAAGACGGCTCTCAAAGAGCGCGGAACAGATGCCGATAAGATTGTATTCATTCGTAATGTTCTTCTCGACAACGAGATCAGGGAAGAGATCCCCATGACAGCACGCGAGTTCAATATCGAGTGTAAGATCCCCCGCCTTGTAATGGTCGTAAGGACTTCTGCAGACAAGGGTGCCGATGCGCTTGAGATCCTTCAGAACTTCTATACGGATGAGGAAGTTGCAAGTGTCATTGCAATGGATGAATCCACATCCATCGTTATCGTAAATGCCCAGGAAGCTTACGAGGGCGAAGATGCAAAAAATGATTTCATCGAGAATGTTTCCAATTCACTCCTGACATGCCTCAATTCCGAAGGCTGTGATGCCAAGGTAGCAGTAGGTTCTCTTGTCAGGACATTCCAGGAGATCAGCAAATCATACAGCGATGCAATGACTGCTCTCAAGGTTTCCAAGATATTTGAGGGCGACAGCCACATATCAAGATACGACAAGCTCGGTCTCGGAAGACTCATCTATCAGCTGCCGAGGAGCCTTTGCGAAATGTTCATCGAGGAGGTATTCCCCGATGAGGCATATAAGCAGCTCGATGATGAGACAAAGATGACGATCGAGACATTCTTCGATAATGACCTTAACGGTTCAGAGACGAGCCGTGAACTGTTTGTTCACCGCAATACTCTCGTTTACAGACTTGAGAAGGTCAAGACAAAGACAGGCCTTGACTTAAGGCTTTTCGAGGATGCCGTATTGTTCAAGATGGCCACAATGGTCAGAACATATATTGATTATCTTGATGAAGGCAATGACAAGATGATCAGGTAAGGCAGAAACAGATGATTCAATATTATGGAGTAAAGAAAACATACAAATCCGGTGTTGAAGCGCTCAAGGGCGTAAGTTTTGAGATAGAGACCGGTGAGTTTGTTTTCGTCATAGGCAAGTCAGGATCCGGCAAATCGACTCTCCTCAAGTGCATTACAAAGGAAGAGGATCCCACTGAAGGACGCGTTACCATCGACAATTTCGATATAACGCATATGTCCAGACTCTTGATCCCGGTGCTTCGCCGTAATATCGGCATGATCTACCAGGATTTCAGACTTATTGAGACAAAGACCGTTGAAGAGAATATTGCTTTCGTCGGAGAAGTCGTGGGTATTCCCAAGAAGCGACTTGCCCAGTCGGTAAGCATAGTTCTTAATGTCGTAGGCCTTAAGGATAAGGCGCATACATATCCGCAGGAACTGTCAGGCGGTGAGCAGCAGAGAGTTGCTATCGCAAGAGCAATGGTCAATAACCCCAAGCTTATTGTTGCAGACGAGCCTACAGGCAACCTCGATCCTGAGACGAGTGAGAGCATAATGGCGCTCCTTCTTGATATCAACAGGAGCGGAACCACCGTTATCGTTTGTACCCATGACAGCAACATGGTCGACAGGATGAAGAAGAGGGTCATTGAAGTTGAGGACGGTCTTATCATAAGAGACGAATATGCCAGCGGATATGCCCAGGAGGCAGAGAACAGACCTGCGCCGATAACGGCACAGCAGATGATAGATGCGGGAATGGATATCCCCGTCGGCGTAAGCTTCGGTGACGATCCCGCTTTCGAAGAGGACCGTGATTACGGTGACGATTTTGATGATGAACAGTATGTCCATCAGGCAACGATTGCTCCCATGCCGGTTATGTTCGGTGAGCAGGAATTTGTAGCTCCGGTACCTGCCGAAGAAGAGTTAGTTCCCCAAGCTCCGGAACCTGAAGAGGCAGAACATGAGGCTGTCGCTGCAGTCTCCGTGGAAGAGCCTCGTACAGTTGTCAGCAATATTCCCGTTGATACGGGTGTCGATGAATTCGTATTCGGCGATGCCGTTGCAGAATCCAAGACTGAAGACATCGCAGAGCCTGAAGAAGAGATTGAAGAAGAACCTGAGGCAAGAGTTCCCACCAAAGCTGAGGTCAAAGAGGCAAGAAGGAGAGCGAAGGAAGCTGCCAGGATTGCAAAGCAGGAAGCAAAGAAAGCAAATTCCGCTCCCGGGGCAGAGAGCAGGAGTAAGGTCAGAAAGCCTACTGTTCAGTTCCCTGATCTTGATATTTTGGAGGATGATGACGAGTGAGTGTTAGAGCTTTTTTCAATTCCATAAAGGAAGGGTTCATAGGAATAGTAAGACACCCTCTCGTTACGGTCGCATCAATCACGACCATATTGCTCATGCTTGTTGTCATGAGCGCATTCTTTATATTTGCGACCAATGCGAGGAGCATGATGAGAAGGCTTGGTCAAAAGCCGCCCATCGAGGTCTATATGGTCCTCAACTGCGAACAGGAACAGCTTGATACGGTATCTCAGGCGCTTAATTCCGATCAGAGGATCCTCTCATGGGCAATGCACACTCCGGAAGAGAACTACAATGAATTTAAAGCAAATCTCGGAGAAAGATCATCTCTTCTCGACGAGATAGACTATGATCAGGTGCTTCCTTATACATTCAGTATTCAGCTTAAGGATCCCCGTGATGCTGAAGGTGTTGTCAACAGCGTTCAGATATACGACGGCATAAGCAAGGTCGCAACGGAGAGCAATGTTATGAACTTCCTTAACAAGGCAACGAGTGCCGTTAATGTAGCGACTGTCGTATCCTTCATAGTGCTGTTCATAATATCGCTGTTTATCATATCCAACATGGTAAGGATCTCCGTTTATTCCAGAGCATCGGAGATCGAGATAATGAAGTTTGTAGGTGCGACCAACGGTTATATAAGAATGCCTTATATTACTGAAGGTGCTATTGTAGGCCTGCTGAGTGCACTGATCGCATGGGTGATCACTGTATTCTCATATAAGGCAATTTACGAGAAACTGATGGATCAGGTTGATCCGACAAGCTTTTATGCGCTCCTTAATACAAGAAGCCTTATGTGGACACTGCTTATCATGGTGGTGCTCTTCGGTGTGCTTATCGGAGCGATCGGAAGCGGGATCTCCGTAAGAAAGTATATTAAGGTGTAATTATGGCTGCTATCAGGATAACAAAAAAGATAATCTCTTGTGCGCTTGCTGTTTGTATTACCATGACCGGATTGTCCGTATCGACATCGAAGGTTTTGGCTTCAGGCGATCCTTTATCTGCTGCAGTGATACTCAACAAGGTATCCCAGTCTGATATCGACAGGGCAAGAAGAGAGAGGGATGCAGCAAGACAGAGGGCACAGGATGTCAATTCTTACCTCAGAGCTCTTAACGGTCAGCAGTCCGAACTGTCCGGAGAACTTGCAAATCTCAATCAGGCATCGGAAGAACAGAGAGCGCAGTTCGAGATCATCGCAGGGCAGCTTGCAGCAGCATTGGAAGCCAAGGAAGCAGCTCTTGCACGTTTCGTTGAAGCTCAGGATAATCTCAATACACAGCAGGAACTGTTCGAACAGCGTGTTAATGCCATGTTCGAATTCAGGAATAAATCAACTCTTGAAGTATTGCTGGAATCAGACAGCATAGCAGGATTCTTTACTAATCTCGAGATAATCTCTCTTATCGCTGATGCTGATAATCAGGCGCTGGATCAGCTCCAGATCGCCATGGATGATGCTCAGCTTACAGCAGATGCAGCAATGGCTGAAGCAGATGAGATGCAGTCTATTGCTGATACCAAGCAGGCTGAACTTGAAGAACTCCAGAGAAGGATCGGTGTAACATCCGAGGCCCTGGAGGAAGTCAGTACGCTCATTACTGCAGCAGAACGAGAGCGCGACAATCTTAATGCCGAGGCTTCAAGACTTGACCAGCAGGTAAGAAACCTCACCAGACAGTACCAGGCACAGCAGGCAGCCAATTACTCCGGCGGTGCCACAAAGGTAATATCAGGCATTACTTTCACATGGCCTACAGCAAGCCATAGTATTACCGATCCTTATGGAATGAGAACTCATCCCATCTCCGGAGTGCAGAAGATGCATACGGGTATGGACATCGGTTCCAGTTACGGTTCCACTATAGTTGCTGCAGCATCCGGAACTGTCATCCAGGTCAATCTCCCTGTTCCGGGACGCAATACGGGCGGCACAGGTTACGGCAATTTCCTGATCATAAATCACGGCAACGGTGTAACGACTCTTTACGGACACTGCCGCAACATCTATGTCAGCAACGGACAGTCTGTATCAATAGGGCAGAAGATCGCTGAAGTGGGAAGCACCGGATCTTCCACAGGACCGCACCTCCATTTCGAGGTAAGAGTCAACGGCTCCACGGTAAATCCCCGCAAGTATCTGCCTTAATATATGAACGGGACATTTTATGATATCCTTGCAGCGCACTATGATGTTCTGCAGTCTGATATGGACTGCGGAAAGTGGGCTGATTATATTTCTTCTCTGATAAGCAGGTTCTGTTCGACGGGATCAGAGGTGAAGACCATTATCGATCTCGGATGCGGAACAGGTTCTGTCGATATACCTCTTGCAAGACACGGTTATGAGGTGATAGGCATCGATAATGCCGAATCGATGCTCGAGTGGGCATCATCTGCCGAGGGCGGAGAAGACATTACATGGGTCCTTCGTGATATAACAGATCTCGAAATGGATTTTGATGCGGACTGCTTCGTATCACTTCTTGATACGCTCGATCACATTACAGATGAGAAAGCTTTGGCTAAGATCTTCAAAAATGTAGCGGACCATCTCCTTCCGGGAGGCGTCATGATCTTTGATGTGATCACCGAGAAGCACTTATCCGTCACTTTCGGAGATAATATCTTCTATCAGGACTATGAGGATTTTCTCCTTCTGTGGGTCAATCACTATGATGCGGACAGCAGGATCAATACTGCAGACCTCACTTTCTTTGAGATGGATGAGGACGGCAAGTATGACAGATATGACGGCGAATTGGTCGAGAGGTTCTATTCAGAAGAGGAACTGATAAAAATGGCGGAAGATGCAGGGCTCGTGCATAAGGCTACATTCGGTGAACTGTCGGATAAAGCCCCCTCTTCCGGTGAAGAACGAATTTTCATGGTTTTTGCGAGGGAAGACATTGGCTGATCCGTATTCCGTAAAAGGTGTTGCAGATCCCGGAAAGGATCATTTCGTTAAGGCGTATGCTCTTGGCGGCCTTGTCAAGGCGTGTGCCATGAGATCCACGGATATATGCAGGACGGCGCAGTCCTTCCACAATACCTCTCCTTCAGTGACATGTGCTCTCGGGCGGTTCATGACAGGAAGCCTGCTTCTGTCTGAGAACATGAAGAATCCGGAAGATACACAGACAACGATAATAAAGTCAACAGGTCCCATCGGAGGAATGACATGTGTCTGTGATTCCTCATTTCACTGCAGGGCATATCCTGTTGTAAGCAGGATCGAAGGAGATGATACCGTTAACGTAAAGGGCGCCGTAGGAAGCGGAACCCTGACAGTGATCAGGGATATAGGGCTTCGCGAACCATATGGAGGACAGGTTGAACTCCGTACCGGTGGAATAGGTGAAGACTTCACATATTATCTGATGTCATCAGAGCAGACACCGTCAATAGTAGCTCTCGGAGTGCTTGAGGAGGCCGGCGTCATTAAGCATGCCGGAGGCATGATGATCCAGCTCATGCCGGGATATAGTGACAAGGAGATAGAATATCTTGAGAAGCGCGCATCGGGTTTCCCGGATTTTACTTTCTTTCTGGATGAAGGCTTTACTCCTGCGCAGATCCTTGATATGTTCCTCGGTGATCCGCAGATTAGCTATATCGAGGGATCCGATGCATCTTTCCGCTGTACCTGCAGCAAGGAAAAGATGTCAGCAGGTCTTGTGACTTTGCCCCGGAGCGATCTTGAGGAACTTGCCTCGGATGAGAAGGGAATAGATACGGAGTGCAGATTCTGCAACAGTAAATATCATTTCACACCTGATGAAATAGGTGATCTGCTTAGGAAATAAGCATATTTGAGTATGAGGAACGCCCGTATGGGTGTAAATTTCACCGTTTTTGCGGAAATTGCTTGCCATTATTGCTGACGCGTAGTAGAATTGCCCTTGCGCGGTTTGCCCGGGAGGGTATTTCCATGCAAAGCTTGGATGATGAAGATTGCCGTATTCAAAGGTTCTGCGCCCAAGGATAATCGGGGAACTTCATCGGAGCAAAGTCGGGACACAAGATCCCCGGCGATTTCGGCGAAGGTGTCGGTACATTCGAATACAACGTCTTCCCGTAGTAACCAAAGTGCCGTTGATCAATGGTAACTGGAGAATCGGGTTTTTTGATGGGGTAGCAGGAAACGCCCGACACGGTTGAAATTACAAATGCAGATTTTATGGAGGAAATTAAATGGCAACACAGAAGATTCGTATCAAGTTCAGAGCTTATGAGCACAAGCTTCTCGACCAGACAATCGCAAACTTCGTTGATACGTTGACACGTTCAGGCGCAAGTTTCTCAGGTCCGATCCCGCTCCCTACAGAGAAGGAAATCGTAACGATCCTTCGTTCACCTCACAAGTACAAGGATTCACGTGAGCAGTTCGAGCAGAGAACTCATAAGAGACTGATCGATGTTTATACACCGTCCACGAAGATCGTGAACGAGCTGAACAGTATTGACGTGCCTGCAGGTGTTTCTGTCGAGATCGACGCTAAGTTCTGATCAGACAGGAAGCCCAAGGCTTCAATCGGATGGCGGCTTGCCAAGACTGTCATCCGAGGTCATGTTCGTTAAGACGTTAACGAACCAATAACCTAATAAGGAGGAAGAAAAGATGAAATTCATTATTGGCAAAAAGTCCGGAATGACTCAGCTGTTCGATGAGAACGGCAATGCTATCCCGGCTACCGTCATCGAAGTAGAGCCCATGTATGTGCTCCAGAACAAGACGGAAGAGAAAGATGGCTACAATGCTGTCAAAGTTGCATCCGGTGCTATCCGCGAGAAGCTGGTAACAAAGCCGGTAAAGGGTCAGTTCAAGAATGCTGACGTAGAGGTAAAGAGATACATCCGCGAGTTCGAGGCGGATGAGGAATACGCTCTTGGCCAGGAGATCAAGGTATCTGACATGTTCGCAGTAGGTGATCATGTTGATGTTTCCGGTGTATCCAAGGGTAAGGGATTCCAGGGCAACACAAAGCGTCACGGACAGAAGGGTGGTCCTTCAGGTCACGGTTCCATGTACCACAGAAGAGTCGGTTCTATGGGCGCTAACTCAACACCTGCACGTGTTATGCCGGGCAAGAAGATGCCTGGACACATGGGTGCTGTTAATTGCACTGTTCAGAATCTCAGCGTAGTTATGGTAGATGGCGACAGAGGAATCCTCGTTCTCAGAGGTGCCGTTCCCGGTCCTAAGGGCGGTATGGTTACTGTCAAGACATCTGTTAAGGCGAAGTAAGGCGGGAGGACTAAATAATGGCTAAATTAGATATTTACAATCTCAGCGGTGCCGTTACAGGTTCTATCGAGCTTTCCGATGATATCTTTGCAATTACTCCCAACGAGAGTGCAATGGCTATCGTAGTAAGGAACCAGCTTGCTAACCGCAGACAGGGCACACAGAGCACAAAGACAAGAAGTGAAGTAAGAGGCGGCGGTAAGCGTCCCTGGAGACAGAAGGGTACAGGTCGTGCACGTCACGGTTCTGACAGATCTGCTCAGTACGTAGGCGGCGGAATCATCTTTGGCCCCAAGCCGAGATCTTACAACTATACAGTTCCCAAGAAGATCAAGAGACTTGCTATGAAGTCAGCTCTCTCTACAAAGGTTGCTGAAGGCAAGCTTATCGTTGTAGAGGATATGAACCTCGAGCAGGCTAAGACAAAGACAATGGTTGAGGCACTTGGCGCGCTCAAGGCAGACAAGGCACTCATCGTCTTCGAGGGCAAGAACGTTAATGCAGAGCTTTCAGCAAGGAACATCCCTGATACAAAGACAGCTCTTGTTAACACGATCAATGTTTTCGATATTTTGAAGTGTGACAGCCTCGTTGTTACTAAGGCTGCTGCAGAGAAGATTCAGGAGGTGTACGTATGAAGACACCACAGGACGTAATTTTGACACCTGTTATCACAGAGAAGTCTGCCGGCGTAATCGATGACGGCAAGTACACTTTCAAGGTCGCAGTAAATGCAAACAAGACTGAGATCAAGAATGCTGTAGAGAAACTTTTCGGCGTTAAGGTTATCGGCGTAAACATTGCAAACTACGACGGTAAGGTAAAGAGACAGCGTTATACATTCGGTAGAACAGCTGCTTACAAGAAGGCGATCGTTACGATCGATACTGAAGGTAAGGAAGCATCCTATCTTGCAAAGGGCGGTAAGGCTGCAAAGGCTTCCGGCAAGTACAAGACATCTATCGAAGAGTTCGGCTTTGGACAGTAAGTCAGATAAGGAGTAATAGAAATGGCAGTTAAAACATTTAATCCTACTTCTCCGGCAGTCAGACAGATGGCAGTTGCGGACTATTCCGTACTTACTAAGAAAGAGCCCGAGAAGAGCCTTCTTGTAACAAAGAAGAACAATGCAGGCCGTAATTCATATGGCCGCATCACAGTACGTCACCAGGGTGGCGGAAACCGTCAGAAGATCCGTGTGATCGACTGGAAGAGAACAAAGGATGGAATCCCTGCAGAGGTTAAGGCTCTCGAGTATGATCCTAACAGAACAGCTTTCATCGCACTCATTCAGTATGTTGACGGAAGCAAGAGCTACATCCTTGCACCTAACGGCCTTAAGGTCGGTGATAAGGTTGAGAGCGGCGAAGCAGCAGATATCATCAAGGGTAACGTGCTTCCCATCTCTTCAATTCCTGTAGGTACAGTTATCTCCTGCATCGAGCTTAAGCCCGGTAAGGGAGCTCAGATGGTAAGAACAGCAGGTGCAGGCGCTCAGCTCATGGCTAAGGAAGGTGCTTACGCTCAGGTTCGTCTTCCTTCCGGTGAAGTCCGTATGGTATCCATCAAGTGCCGCGCAATGATCGGTGAGATCGGCAACGCAGAGCATGAGAACGTTAAGCTTGGTAAGGCCGGTAAGTCCCGTCACAAGGGCGTACGTCCTTCAGTCCGTGGTGTTGTTATGAATCCTAACGATCACCCTCACGGCGGTGGTGAAGGTAAGTCACCTATCGGTCTTCCGGGTCCTGTTACACCTTGGGGTGTTCCTACACTTGGTAAGAAGACAAGAAATAAGAAAAAGCAGTCGGGCAAGTACATCGTCCGTGGCAGAAAGGGTTAAGGAGGCAGCATAAATGAGTAGATCTCTTAAGAAAGGCTATTTCGTACAGGACAGCCTTATGAAGAAAATCACTGCAATGAATGATGCAGGCGAGAAGAAGATCATCCAGACATGGTCTCGTGCTTCCACAATCTATCCTGAGTTTGTCGGACACACGATTGCAGTCTATGACGGCCGTAAGCATGTACCTGTATATGTTACAGAGGAAATGATCGGTCACAAGTTGGGCGAGTTCGCTCCCACACGTAAGTTTGGCGGACACGGTGGCGAGAAGAGCGCCGGCGGACGCTAATAAGGAGGGACGATCAAAGTGGAAAAGATTATTTTAAGCAGAGAGAACATTGAGAACAACCGCGAGGAAATCGTTAAGGCCTACGCGGCTCCTCAGAAGAGAAGCAACAAGCTTCCGATCCCTACCAAGAAAGAGAAGAAACTCCTCGGAATGGGCAAGGATCAGGGTATCGCTACAGCTAAGTACATCAGAATCACTCCCCGTAAGGTAAAGATCGTTGCAGATCTTATCAAGGGTCAGTCACTTGACGATGCTTATGCAATCCTTATGTACACACCTAAGGCTGCTTCTCCGGTACTCACAAAAGTATTGAAGTCAGCAGAGGCTAATGCAGTTAACAATAACAGCCTGAACAGAGAGAACCTCTATGTTGCAGACGCATATGCAAATCCGGGTCCGATCATCAAGCGTTATATCCCCAGAGCAAGAGGTTCTGCAAGCAGCATCAAGAAGAGAACAAGCCACGTTACGATTGTTCTCAAGGAAAGAGTATAAGGAGGATTTAGCATGGGTCAGAAAGTAAACCCCCATGGTCTGAGAGTTGGTGTTATCAAAGACTGGAATGCCCGCTGGTACGCAGACAAAAAGACATTCGGCGATTTCCTTGTAGAGGACAGGAAAATCCGTGCGTTTGTAATGAAGAAGACAGACGAGATCATCAAGGCTAACAGCAAGAACGGCAAGAAGCCCATTGATGAATCCAAGACTAATGTTGGTGGTATCTCCGATATCGTTATCGAGCGTAAGGACAACGAGAATATCAAGGTTATCATCAGAACAGGCAGCCCTGCACTTGTTTTCGGTTCAAAGGGTGCCAACAAGGATGCTCTTGTTAAGGCTCTTGATAAGGAGTTCAACAAGAATCTTGCTAACACAAAGCTTTCTGAGAGAGAAGGCGCAAAGAAGTTCATGGTTGATGTTGAGGATGTAAAGGTAAGAGATGCAAATGCTACTCTCGTTGCTCAGAACATCGCATCCCAGCTTGAGAACCGTATCAGCTTCCGCCGTGCAATGAAGAAGGCAATGTCCCAGGCAATGAAGCAGGATATCAAGGGTATCAAGACAATGTGCTCCGGCCGTTTGGGCGGTGCCGAGATCGCAAGATCTGAGACATATCATGAAGGAACGATCCCTCTTCAGACACTGAGAGCTGATATCGACTATGGTTTTGCTGAGGCAAACACAACATATGGCCGTATCGGTGTTAAGGTCTGGATCTACAAGGGTGAGATCATTCCTGAGAAGAAGAACCGTGAGGAAGGAGGAGAGGCTTAATGTTACTTCCTAAGAGAACAAAGTATAGAAAGCAGCAGAGAGGCCGCATGAAGGGCAAAGCTTCCCGCGGAAACTTCGTGTCATATGGTGAATATGGTCTTATGGCACTTGAGCCCTGCTGGATCAAGTCAAATCAGATAGAGGCTGCCCGTATCGCTATCAACAGATACGTAAAGCGTGGCGGTAAGGTTTGGATCAAGATCTTCCCTGATAAGCCTGTATCAAAGAAACCTGCTCAGGTCCGAATGGGTTCAGGTAAGGCAGCAAACGAGTACTGGTGTGCTGTAGTAAAGCCCGGAAAAGTCCTCTTTGAGATCGCAGGTGTTACAGAGGAACAGGCCAGAGAGGCTATGAGACTTGCAGGACACAAGCTCCCTTGCAAGACAAAGTTTGTAGTAAGAGAGAAGGAGGAAGAGGCAAATGAAGGTTGAAGACATCCGCGCTAAATCAAATGAAGAGTTGGCAGCAGAGCTTACTTCCCTCAAGGAAGAACTCTTTAAGCTTCGTTTCCAGCACTCCACAAACCAGCTTGAGAATCCTGCACAGATCTCATCTGTTAAGAAGGATATCGCAAGAGTAATGACAGTAATCCGTGAGCGTGAGCTTACGGCAGCAAAGTAAGGGGGATAAAGCAATATGGCAGAAAGAAACCTCAGAAAGACAAGAGTGGGTATTGTTACATCTGACAAGATGGACAAGACAATCGTTGTTTCTGTTTCAGAGCACGTTAAGCACCCCCTCTACGGAAAGATTATGAAGAGAACCTATAAGCTTAAGGCACACGATGAGAACAACGAGTGCAAGACAGGCGACAAGGTTCAGGTAATGGAGACAAGACCTCTGTCCAAGGATAAGAGATGGAGACTTGTCCAGATCGTTGAGAAAGCCAAGTAATGCAGGCTAAAGGAGGATATATCAGATGATTCAGGTTGAATCCAGACTTAGATCTGCCGACAACACAGGCGCTAAGGAGCTTGCCTGCATTAAGGTGCTCGGCGGATCCTGGCGTAAATATGCTAACATCGGCGATGTTATCGTATGCTCTGTTAAGACAGCCGCTCCCGGCGGTATGGTCAAGAAGGGCGATGTTGTTAGAGCAGTAGTTGTACGCACAAAGAGAGGCGTTAGAAGAGCAGACGGTTCATACATCAAGTTCGATGAGAACGCTGCAGTTATTATCAAAGATGACAAGAACCCCCGTGGAACTCGTATCTTTGGCCCCATCGCGAGAGAGCTCAGAGACAAGGATTACATGAAGATCCTGTCACTTGCTCCCGAGGTTCTGTAAGGAGGTTATGACAAATGGCTAAGAAGATTCATGTTAAGAAAGATGATCAGGTCGTTGTCATTTCCGGCAAGGACAAGGGCAAGACCGGTAAGGTTCTCATGGTAGAGCCTGAGAGCGGAAGAATTTATGTTGAGGGTGTCAACATCGTAAAGAAGCACCAGAAGGCAAGAACACAGACTTCTCCTTCCGGCATCGTCGAGAGAGAGGGTTCTATCGATGCTTCCAACGTTATGCTTGTTGATCCCAAGACAGGTGAGGCTACTAGGGTAGGCTACAAGGTAAATGAGGACGGATCAAAGGTTCGTATCGCTAAGAAGTCCGGTGAAGTTCTCAATACAGTCAAGAAAGCTAAGGGGGAGTAAGTAGATGTCCAGATTGAAAGAAAAATATACATCTGAAGTCGCACCGGCTTTGGCTGAACAGTTCAAGTACGACTCAGTAATGCAGATCCCTAAGATCGAGAAGATCGTTCTCAACATGGGATTGGGTGAAGTTAAGGACAACCCCAAGGCATTGGATAACGCTATGCGCGATATGGGCATAATCGCAGGACAGAAGCCTGTTGCTACAGTTGCTTCCAAGTCAGTTGCTGCTTTTAAGCTCAGAGACGGAATGAAGATCGGATGCAAGGTAACACTTCGTGGAGAGAATATGTACTATTTCCTCGACAAGCTCATCAGCATCGCTCTTCCCCGTGTTCGTGACTTCCGTGGTATTAATCCTAATTCCTTTGACGGTCATGGTAACTATGCAATGGGTATCAAGGAGCAGCTCATGTTCCCTGAGATCGAGTACGATAAGATCGACAAGATCCGTGGTATGGATATCATCATCGTAACAACAGCTAAGACAGACGAAGAGGCTTACGAGCTTCTCAAGTTAATCGGAATGCCGTTCCGTAAATAATGGAGGAAATAGTAAATGGCTAAGAAGTCAATGATTAATAAATCACAGAGGACTCCTAAATTTTCTACACAGCAGCACAACCGTTGCAAGCTCTGCGGCAGACCGCACTCATACATCCGTAAGTATGGAGTATGTCGTCTTTGCTTCCGCGATCTTGCATACAAGGGAGAGATCCCCGGTGTCAAGAAGGCTAGCTGGTAATCAAGAAGGATAGGAGGAAACAAATATGCAGATCACAGATGCAATCGCAGATATGCTTACGAGAATCCGTAACGCAGGTAATGCGGGTCACCCCACAGTTGAGGTTCCTGCTTCAAATCTCAAGAAGGCCATTGCTCAGATCCTTCTGGACGAGGGCTACATTGCAGGTTTCGAGGTTGCTGAGGATAACAAGCAGGGTATCATCAAGATCACTCTCAAGTATTCCGGCAAGAAGCATGTAATCTCAGGCATCAAGAGAATCTCCAAGCCTGGTCTCAGAGCTTATGCAGACAAGGAGAATCTCCCCAACGTTCTCGGCGGTCTTGGAATTGCCATCATCTCCACATCCAAGGGAGTTATGACAGACAAGAAGGCTAGAAAGCTTGGTGTAGGCGGCGAAGTACTCGCTTATGTATGGTAATGATAGTTCCGCAGAATACGGACACTATGAATACACTCTGAAAAGCGTGTGGACAGCACGCACAATCTAAAGAGCAGGAGGAAAATTTTATGTCAAGAATTGGTAGAAAACCGATCACGATTCCTGCAGGCGTCGATGTAAAGATCGACGGACAGCACATCACTGTTAAGGGTGCAAAAGAGACACTGGAGCTCGATGTACATCCTGATATTACAGTTAAGATGGATGCAGGCGTTATTACGGTTGAGAGACCTTCAGACGAGAAGCAGCACAGAGCACTTCACGGTCTGACAAGAGCTTTGATCAACAACATGGTAGTTGGTGTATCCGAGGGCTTCTCCAAGGAACTCCAGATCAATGGTGTAGGTTACAAGGCTACAAAGCAGGGTAACAAGGTTGTATTCAACCTCGGTTATTCACACCCCATCGAGATCGTTGAGCCCAAGGGTATCACTCTTGAGGTTCCTTCTCAGGACAAGGTCATCGTTAAGGGCGCTGATAAGCAGCTCGTTGGCGAGACAGCAGCAAAGATCCGTTCGTTCAGAATTCCTGATGTTTATAAGGGCAAGGGTATTAAGTACGCTGATGAGCACCTTATCATTAAGGAAGGTAAGACCGGAGCTAAGAAGTAAGGTAAGGGGGTAAATATCATATGATTAACAAAATTGATAAGAACGCTATTCGTAAGAGAAAGCACGTTCGTGTAAGAAAGAAGATCGCAGGAACTTCCGAATGCCCCCGTCTCTGTGTTTACAGAAGTAATGCACACATCTATGCTCAGGTTATTGATGATGCAACGGGAACAACGATCGCCAGTGCTTCTTCGCTTGATAAGGACGTTAAGTCTGCAGTAGGTAACTGCGGCAACGTCGAGACAGCAAAGCTCGTAGGCAAGCTCATTGCAGAGCGCGCACAGGCTAAAGAGGTCAAGGAAGTTGTATTCGACCGTGGCGGATACCTCTATCACGGAAGAGTAGCAGCTTTGGCAGAGGCGGCAAGAGAAGCCGGTCTCTCATTCTAAGCGGAAGGAGTAAACTAAATGGCTTTTGATTCTAAGAATAACTATTCCAAAGAGAACGAAGGCGGCTTCGAAGAGAGAGTTCTTCACATCGGCCGTGTCTCTAAGACCGTAAAAGGCGGTAAGAATATGCGTTTTGCGGCACTCGTTATCGTTGGAGACCGTAATGGTCACATCGGTAAGGGTATTGGTAAAGCTGCTGAGGTTCCCGAGGCTATCCGCAAGGGAATTGAAGAGGCTAAGAAGAACATTGTTGAGGTTACGATCCTTAACGGTACTATCCCTCACGAGACACTTGGTCTTTATAGCGCATCCAAGATCGTTATGAAGCCTGCTGCTTCCGGTACCGGTGTCATCGCAGGTGGTCCTGTACGTTCAGTATGTGAGCTTGCAGGTATCAGAGATATCCGTACAAAGTCAATCGGTTCAAACAACCCTAACAATATGGTTAACGCTACTATTGAAGGTTTGAAGAGCCTCAAGTCAGCTGAAGAGGTTGCAAGACTTCGCGGCAAGACAGTAGAAGAGATAGGCTAAGGAGGGCAATCACAAATGGCAAATTTGAAGATTACACTCGTTAAGAGTACAAACAAAGCTCAGAGAAAGCCTAAGGCTACTGTTGCAGCACTCGGTCTCAAGAAGATCGGTCAGACAGTAGAGCAGCCTGACAACGAAGCGATCCGCGGCATGATCAAGACAGCCGTGAACTACGTTTCAGTTGAAGAAGTTTGATGGAGGTACAGTTTAATGAAGCTCAATGAAATGACTTCAAGCGGCAACAAGGCCGCATACCGCAAGGGCCGTGGTGCAGGTTCCGGCAACGGAAAGACAGCAGGCCGCGGACACAAGGGTCAGAATGCACGTTCAGGCGGCGGTGTACGTCCCGGTTTCGAAGGTGGCCAGATGCCTCTTTACAGACGTCTGCCTAAGCGTGGATTCAACAATAAGCGTTTTGCACCTGCTTACATCGAAGTTAATGTGTCTGATCTCGAGAAGCTCGACAACGGCATCGAAGTAACAGCACAGACACTTGCAGATGCAGGGATCATCACACTTCCCAAGATCAATGACGGTGTTAAGATCCTCGGCAACGGCGAGTTGACAAAGAAGCTTGACGTAAAGGCAGCTAAGTTCACACAGTCTGCCAAGGAGAAGATCGAGAAGGTCGGAGGCACCGCACAGGAGGTTTAAGGTATGAGAGGTATTTTCGATACCGCAGTAAACGCTTTTCGCGTTGAGAGCATTCGTAAAAGATTACTTTATACCTTTTTGATTCTCGGCATCTTTATGCTGGGTGGTCTTGTTCCGGTTCCCGGACTTGACGGTGACAAGTTCACAACACTTGTCCGCACATGGGGACAGCTTGGAAGCATCATGGATTTTGTATCAGGCGGCGGATTGTTCCACGCTACGATCTTTGCAATGGGTATCTCACCTTATATCAATGCATCGATCATTATCCAGCTGCTCCAGGTAGTTATCCCGGCACTTGAAGATATGTCCAAAGAGGGTGAATCAGGACGTAAGAAGCTGAACAGGATAACAAGATATTCCGCAATCGGGCTTGCGCTCGTACAGGCATGTCTGTTCTGCTATTCAACACGTTCAGCAATGGTTTCTTCACTTCCGACATGGCTCAATGCCATCCTCGTCGTACTTTCATTTACGGCAGGTACCTGTCTTGTAGTATGGCTCGGTGAGAAGATCAACGATATCGGAATCGGCAACGGTGTATCACTTATCATCTTTGCAGGTATCGTAACCAGACTTCCTGACATGGTTAAGACCCTCTATACAAAGGCAATCGACGTAAGCACATATTTCGAGAACAGGGTAGTAGGTATCCTCCTCGGAATCCTGCTCTTCGTTGGTGTGGGTCTCGTATCGATCGCGATCATTGTATTTGTTCTTTATGTTCAGAACGCTGAGAGAAGACTTACCGTTCAGTATTCAAAGAAGGTTATCGGAAGATCTCAGAGAGGCGGCAACAAGGACTATATACCTCTCAAGGTAAACCAGTCCGGTGTTATGCCTGTTATCTTCGCAATGAGTATCCTTGCAGTACCTTCCATGATTGTTACATTTTTCTTCCGCAACAGCGAAAACAAGATCGCTAACTGGGTCGGTACAGAGTTTACAGGAAGTGTTTATTACTACATTCTCTACTTCCTGCTCATCATCGGATTCACATTCTTCTATTCTGCGATCCAGTTCCATCCAATCGAGATCGCAAATAACATCAACAAGAACGGTGGTGCAATAAGCGGTATAAGAGCCGGTAAGCCCACATCTGATTTCATAGCAGCGATAGCACACAGACTGAACTGGGTAGATGCTTTCTTCCTCTCACTTGTATGTATCGTTCCTACGGTAATCGGTATCTTCACAGGTCTGCAGAACGTTTGGTTTGCAGGTACTTCAGTTCTCATCCTTACGGGTGTTGCCAATGACCTTATCGTACAGGTCGAGAGCGAACTTGAAGTAAGAAGCCCTAAGGGATTCCTTGATGATGTTGCACTTCTGAAGGGAAGGCGTAAGTAATCTGACTGTTATTAACAGGATATAAAAGGCTGTCTCGCTTTTTGAGACAGCCTTTTTGATTGAGTCATATTAAATAAAAAATATAATGAAAAAAACGAGCATACCTATTATAATGGATAAGTTAAAGTTTATTTACCGGTAAACGGAGGATGTTAAATGACAAGTCTTATGAAAGCCTTTAAGATTCCGGAACTTCGCAAGAAGATCCTGTTCACGCTGTTGATGGTGACGGCAGTTATGGTTGCCGCACTGATCCCTTCACCCGGAATCAATGTTGCATCTTTCGCAAGTCTTGTCAGAGGATGGGGTGATGTAGGAGTTCTGATGGGAGTTCTGTCAGGCAAGGCGATCTACAATGCTTCGATAATATCTTTATCGGTTTATCCCTATCTCATCGGTATGGTAATAGTTCTGATCCTTACTGCGGCTATTCCCGCACTGCGCAATCTGTCTTATCAGAGTGAGGCAGTCCAGAGAAGGATCACTAAGTATACAAGGTGGGCTGCCATCGGCGCAGGCTTTATCTTCTCGATACTTCTTGTTATCGGATCAAGATCTGCTCTGACATCCAATCTGAATTTCTGGGTGGCATTTGCACTTGCAACAGTAGGATTCACGATCGGTTCGGCACTTGTATCATGGATATGTGAACTTATCAGTTCCAAGGGCCTCGGCAACGGCTTTTCCGTAATAATCTTTGCCATGATCTGCCGCAATATCCCTCATGTGTTTAAGACGATATTCACGACTGCCAATGATAAACTCGGAATGGTATGGGCAATCGTTTTCTGCGTGCTTGCTGCCGTTATCGGCATTGCACTCCTTGTTTTCTGCACATATATCCAGAATGCAGAGAGAAGGATCAAGCTCCTTTTCAACAAGAGAAGCTTTGGAATGAAGCAGTACATGGGCCAGAACACATCACTCCCCATCAAGATCACCCAGGCAGGAATCCTGCCCATCATCTATACAATGCTTCTTATCACGACTCCCGCTCTCATCGTTGCCATCTTCTGGCCCGGAAGTGAGAGTGCTGTAGTCAGAGGCTTTGTTAATTTTACGGTAAGCCCTTATTACCTGATTTTGTTTGCGGTATTTATCGTTATTTTTGCAAACGTGTTCTCGATCATGCAGTTCAATCCTTCAGAACTTGCAAACGAATTGAAGAACAACAACGGATATATTGCAGGCGTCAAGCCCGGCAAGCCCACATCACAGTTCCTTGCAAAGATGTTCTCCAACATTAATTATGCAGGAGCCGTATTCCTCACATTGATGTGCATGGTCCCGATGATGCTGGCATTCATCCCTGTTCTGAAGGGATTCTGGTATACGGGCATCTGCGTTGTCATCCTGTCAGCTGTCGTAAATGAGACTCTTCTCCTTCTCGACAACGGAATCAAGGAAGATGAGGACAAGAAGAAATCCGCAAAACCGACCAAGACAGCGAAAGCATTCAAACAGTCAGGAGGAAGAATATGAGACTTATCATTCTTGGAGCCCCGGGCTCAGGCAAGGGAACAACGGCAACGGTTCTCAGAGAGAAATACAACCTGGCGCATATCTCAACAGGAGATATCTTCAGGAGCAACATCAAGAACGGCACACCTTTGGGTATTGAGGCAAAGAGCTATATCGACAAAGGCCAGCTCGTTCCCGACAGCATAACTATCGGTATGGTTGAAGGAAGACTGTCAGAATCTGATTGTGCCAACGGTTACATCCTTGACGGGTTCCCCAGAACACTTGCACAGGCAGAAGCCCTCGACGAGATGCTCGCAAAGAAGGGTGAGAAGATCGATGCAGTTGTCTCAGTCGTTGTTGATGACGAGATTATCAAGGACCGCGTATCTTCCAGAAGAGTATGTGAGAAGTGCGGAGCAAGTTATAACGTAAAGTATAAGCCCACAAAGGTGGAGGGCGTATGCGATCTGTGCGGCGGCAATGTTGTACAGAGAGCTGATGATAACGAAGAGACTGTTGCAGCACGACTCGTTACATATTATGAGAATACAAGACCTCTGATCGACTTCTACAATGATAAGGGTCTGATCGTTGAAGGTGACAATAATGTTGATTCCGACAGCTGTATAAGGTCGATCGAGGCCGGCCTTGAAGCACTTGGTGTATGATGCCGGGATTGTTAGAAAGGTTTTTTCCGATGGTAGAGATTTTAACTGCAGAAGAATTTGAACTTATGAAGGCTTCAGGCAAGATACTTCAGGAGGTTTTCAAGGTCTGTAAACAGGAGATCCGTCCCGGGATGACCACATATGATGTGGATAAGATCGCATATGATATCATCACAGGACACGGAGCAACCCCGTCTTTTCTGAATTACGGACAGCCCCCGTTCCCCGGATCCATCTGTGCTTCAGTAAACGAGGAAGTAGTTCACGGGATTCCTTCCAAAAAGAGAGTCTTAAAGGACGGAGATATCATTTCAGTTGATGTCGGTGCGATACTGGACGGCTACCATTCTGATGCATGCAGGACATTCCTTGTAGGAAATGTCAGAGATGAGGTAAAAGATCTCGTCGAGAGAACAAGGCAGTCTTTCTTCGAGGGACTGAAGTATGCCAAGCCCGGTATGAGAACAGGTGACATCGGTCATGCTGTTCAGGAATATTGCGAGGGATTCGGCTACGGAGTTGTAAGAGAACTTACGGGACATGGTATAGGAACATCTCTTCATCAGGATCCCGAAGTCCTGAATTACGGCAAAGCCGGTCATGGATATAAGCTCAAGGCCGGAATGGCCATCTGCATAGAACCTATGATCAATTTGGGCGTTAGGGGGTTGAGTTCATGGATGACGGCTGGACTGTCGTAACACGTGACCGCAAGCCCTCTGCCCATTATGAGAATACAATACTGATCACTGAAGAAGGACCTGTTATGACAACTTATGAGGAGGATGATTAATGTCAAAAGAGGATGTAATCGAAGTTGAAGGAATTGTTGATGAAGCGTTGCCCAATGCAACATTCAAAGTTAAGCTTGACGGCGGACACATCGTTCTCGCACACCTGTCCGGCAAACTCCGTCAGAACTACATCAAGATCCTGCCGGGAGACAAGGTAACAATGGAACTGTCACCTTATGATCTGTCCAGAGGAAGGATCACATGGAGAGGCGAGAAGAAGAGATAATGATATTGATACGGCTGCGGATTACGATCTGCAGTCGTTATTATGTAAAATAAATCTTGAACTCTCATAAAAATCTGTTACAATAGTATAGCCTGCGCGTAAAAGCGCATGTTTTTGTTGAGCAAAAATGACAGCAAGTAAAAATGTCAGGAGGTTCTAGGACATGAAGGTTAGACCGTCAGTAAAGCCGATGTGCGAGAAGTGCAAAGTCATTCGTCGTAACGGTAAAGTAATGGTCATCTGCTCAGACCCGAAGCACAAGCAGAAGCAGGGTTAATGCAGAAGAGAACGATTTGACTGGTTCGGCAGATTTAGCCCTGCGGGATCAGAGTGGCACTGCTTCGCCACGAACAAGATTTGCAGACAAAAAAAACGGACAAAGAATATTACACGTAAATGTAGGGGCGGCTGCTCCTTCCTAACCCGAAAGAGTTCCTTACGCCGCGTGTTGTATATAGATCCAAACAAAACATTACTCGATTTATGGAGGTAACAAAATGGCTCGTATAGCCGGTGTTGATTTGCCGAATGACAAGAGAGTTGAGATCGCTCTCACCTACATTTACGGCATTGGCAGAACAAGCGCTTCCGACATCATCAGGGAGACAGGTATCAATCCCGATACACGTGTTAAGGACCTGACAGAGGATGAAGTTGCTAAGATTCGTGACAGAATTGAGAATCACTACACAGTAGAGGGTGACCTTAAGAGAGAGGTAGCCCTGAACATTAAGCGCCTTACTGAGATCGGTTGCTACAGAGGCCGCCGTCACAGAATGGGTCTTCCCGTCAGAGGCCAGCGCACTAAGACAAACGCTCGTACCCGTAAGGGACCTAAGCGTACTGTTGCAGGCAAGAAGAAGTAAGGGGAGGACAGTAGAAAATGGCAAAAGCAGCTAAGAAAACGGCAGTAAGGCCTAAGAGACGTGAGCGTAAGAACGTCGTTGACGGTCAGGCTCACATTCATGCAACTTTTAACAATACGATCATTACTATTACTGATAAAGCAGGAAATGCAATCTCCTGGGCTTCCGCAGGTGAGATGGGCATGAAGGGTTCCCGTAAGGGTACAGCTTATGCAGCTCAGATCGCTTCTGAAGAGGCAGGCAAGAAGGCAGTAGATCACGGTATGAAGACTGTTGAGGTCTTCGTTAAGGGTCCCGGTTCAGGACGTGAGTCTGCGATCCGTGCTCTCGCTACTGTAGGTTTGCAGGTTACTATGATCAAGGATGTTACACCCGTTCCTCATAACGGATGCCGTCCTCCGAAGCGCCGCAGAGTTTAATTTCTGTGAGCAACTTTATCAGATATTAGAAAAGAGGTTAAAGCAATGGCTAGAGATATGACACCTGTCCTTAAGAAATGCAGAGCTCTTGATATCGAGCCGGCTTTCTTGGGACTTGAGAAGAAGAAGTCAAGAAGACATGGAAAGATGACCCGCAAGCAGAGCGAGTACGGCATGCAGCTTAAGGAAAAGCAGAAGGCAAAGTTTATTTACGGTGTGCTTGAGAAGCCCTTCAGAAACTATTTCGAGAAGGCTCAGAAGCTTAAGTATGGCACAACCGGTGAAAATCTTATGATCCTCCTCGAGACAAGACTTGATAATGTTATCTTCAGAATGGGTCTTGCAAGAACAAGAGACGAGGCTAGACAGATCGTAAGTCACAGATGTGTACAGGTTAACGGCAAGACTGTTAACATCCCTTCATACTGTGTAAAGGTTGGCGATGCTATCGCTATCAAGGAAAATTCCAAGAACTCCCAGAGATATAAGGATATCGTTGAGGTTACAGGAGCAAGAGGCGTACCTGAGTGGCTCGAGTCCGACAAGGAGCAGCTGACAGGTAAGGTTGTTGCAATCCCGAGAAGAGAGCAGATCGATGTTCCCGTAAACGAGGTTGCTATCGTCGAGTTGTATTCCAAGTAATAAGACGTGAGAAAAATGCGCCTTGATCCAAGGCATATACTTTAGGAGGAGAAGAAATGATGGAAATTAGCCAGCCGACCATTAAGTGTGTGGAAACCAGTGAAGATCGTTCTTATGGTAAGTACGTTATCGCTCCGTTAGAGCGCGGTTATGGTACTACCCTCGGCAACTCACTTCGCAGGGTTCTGCTCTCATCTCTTACAGGTGCGGCAGTTATATCAATCAAGGTTGATGGTATCAGCCACGAATTTTCCACAGTTCCCGGCATTATCGAGGATATGACCGAGATCATTCTCAATATCAAGGGAATCAGAGCAAAGATCCATACAGATTCCAAGATCGTAAACATCAGTGTTGCAAAGGGCAGAACAGGCGAACTGACTGCAGGTGACATCGTTCACGGACCTGATGTAGAGATCATGAATCCTGATCACATCATTGCTCATCTTAATGGTGAAGCAGAAGTATATATGGAACTTACCATCGCTGCAGGCCGCGGTTACAACACTGCTGAGCAGAACAAGCCCGACAAGCAGATCATTGGTGTTATTCCGATAGATTCTATCTTCACACCTATCAAGAAGGCTAACTACAAGGTAGAGAATACTCGTGTAGGCGAGCGTACAGACTATGACAGCCTGACACTCGAAGTATGGACAGACGGAACGATCGAAGTTGATGAGGCACTTTCTTCAGCTGCCACATGTCTTATTGATCATCTCCGCTTCTTCACAGAACTCGCTGAGACTGACAGCACAATCAGCTTCAAGAGTGTTGAGGAAGAGGGCGAGAAGGATACAAAGCTCAGCATCGCTATCGAAGAGCTCGACTTCTCAGTTCGTACATACAACTGCCTCAAGAGAGCAGCGATCAACACGATCGCAGATCTTGTTGCACGTTCCGAAGACGAGATGATCAAGGTGAGAAACCTCGGAAAGAAGTCTCTTGACGAAGTCAAAGAGAAGCTCGAAGAGATGGATCTTCACCTGAAAGACAAAGAAGACTAATTAGGAGGAATATAAGATGCCTAGCAGAAAAATGGGCCGCGCATCCGATCAGCGCACCGCAATGCTGAGAAATCTGGTTACAGCTTTTGTCATCAACGGCAAGCTCGAGACCACAACAGCACGCGCTAAGGAGGTAAGTGCTATCGTTGAGAAGCTTATCACCGCTGCTGTTAAAGAGAAGGATAATTTTACAACAAAGGAAGTTACAGTATCAGCTGCAAAGTTGGATGGTAAGGGCAAGAAGGTTCTTACAACAAAGACAACAAAAGACGGCAAGAGAAAGTACGATGTTGTTGATCGTGAGATCAAGACAAAGACTGTTACAGTTGACGCACCTTCAAGACTTGCTGCAAGAAGAGATGCTATGTACTGGCTGCACAAGAGCCATGACGAGGATGGAGTTGTTGTAAATCCCGTTAACAAGCTCTACGATGAGATCGCACCCCGTTATGCCGGCAGAAATGGCGGATACACGAGAGTTGTTAAGATCGGTGCAAGAAGAGGCGACGGATCCGAGATGGCTATTCTCGAATTTGTTTGATCCTGATTGATTGTAAATTGAAGCGCAGGGAATGTTTACAATTCCCTGCGTTTTTTTTATACTGTGGCGTATGATAGAAGTCAAAGGTGTCCATTTCTCATATAAATCGGATGACGGAGCAGGCAGGAACAAGCCTGTTCTGCATGGTGTTGACCTTCAGATCGAGAAGGGTTCATATGTTGCAGTATTGGGACCTAACGGATCAGGCAAATCAACGCTGGCAAAGCTTATCGATATTCTCGAATATCCCGAACAGGGCAACATCCTGGTATTCGGGAATGATACCAAGGATAACGATAAGTTCTGGCAGATCAGAGAGAGCTGCGCATGCGTATTTCAGAATCCCGACAATCAGATAGTCGGGACCGTCGTTGAGGAAGACGTTGCTTTCGGCCCTGAGAATCTCGGGATACCAAATCCCGAATTGAGACAGCGTGTTGATGATGCGCTTAAGGATACAGGTCTTTACTTGATGAGGAGAAGACCTGCAGCGAGTCTGTCAGGAGGGCAGAAGCAGAAACTTGCGATTGCAGGAGCTCTTGCGATGCACCCTGAGATCCTGATCCTTGATGAATCCACGGCAATGCTCGATCCCATAAGCAGGAGTGAGTTCCTGCATCTTGTGGAAGAAATGAGAGTTACCCGCGGACTTACGGTGATAACGATCACTCATGATATGAATGAGGCATGCAGATGCGAGAAGATCTTTGTAATAAAGAAAGGTGTCATTGTCGCCTCCGGCACGCCGGCTCAGATATTCTCCAATGAGGAGGTTATAGAATCGGCCGGTCTTGACAGACCCGTTCACTACAGATTCCTGTCGGCCGTATCAGAAATACTCGGTGAGGATATTCCTTCAGATATTGATATAAACGACAAGAAGACTGCAGCAAAAACTGCAGCGGAGATGATAAGAGCAAAAGCTCCCAAGCTGAAGGGAACAATAGAAGTTGCCGAACACAGAAAAGTTGAATCATCAGATGAAAATGTCCTCGAGGTAAGAGGCCTTGATTTCGGATATGATGAGGGAGGGTTTAAACTTGACCACATTGATCTTGATGTCAGGAAGTCAGAGATCCTTGCCATAGTCGGAAGGTCGGGATGCGGCAAGACGACACTTATATCACATTTTAATGCGCTGATAAGTCCCAAACCGGGACAGGTGATCATCCGTAAGGACGGGATCACGCTCGATGCATCAAACAAGAAAGACGTTAAGAAGATAAGAAGCACTGTAGGTCTTGTATTCCAGTATCCCGAGCACCAGCTGTTCGAGGAGACGGTATATAAGGATGTGGCATACGGACTGAAGAAGATGGGTGTTCCCGAAGAGGAGCAGGACGCAATGATCAGGGAGACAACAGACCTTGTGGGTCTGCCGGATTCTGTTTTGGAGTGCAGTCCTTTCGAACTGTCCGGAGGTCAGAAGAGGAGAGTTGCGATGGCAGGAGTCCTCGTGATGAGGCCTGAGATACTTGTTCTTGATGAGCCCGCTTCAGGTCTCGATCCTGCAGGACGCCGCGAAATGTTTAAGATGATCCATAATCTTAAAGCTCACGGAACCACGGTAATAATCGTTACGCACAATATGGATGAGGCGGCAACTCATGCTGACAGGATATGCTGTCTCGGAGGAGGAAAGATGCTTGCAATCGACAAACCTGAAGTATTGTTTGCCGATTACAGGAAATGCAAAGAATCAGGCATTGATATTCCCAGGATCACATCTTTTGCACGCAATGTGAGACATCTCCTGAGAGATGAGCTCCCGGGACTGGAAGTTAAAGGAATATCTTTCGATCCCAAAGAGTCAGCAAAGATACTCATAAAAGCCGTATCGGAATACAAAGGAGACTGCCATGCTGAATGATATAAGTCTCGGAAAGTATTATGATACGAATTCGCTTCTTCACAGGATGGATCCGCGGGTGAAGATAATCCTTTATCTCATCTATCTGATAGTGACATTCATGGTGAAATCATATACGACGCTTGCACTCCTTGCCCTGATCACACTGATCCAGACAGTTATGGCAAGGATACCCGTTAAGGTCGTGGAAAATACTATCCTTCCCGTGATACCGATCGTGTTCTTCATATTCCTTCTCAATACTCTGACCATAAGAGAAGGAAATCCGATATGGGAATTCAAGATGCTGATGATTACCGATGAGGGTTTGGGAAGGGCTGTTCTTATGTCTCTGAGAATACTCTTTCTCATCATGTCAACAAGCATAATGCTCACTTTGACAACAACTCCTCTGAAGATATCTGATGCGCTGGAGAGCCTCGGAGCACCTCTTAAGATCATCAAGATCCCCGTTCACGAGATGGCCATGATGATGTCCATCGCGCTGCGTTTCATACCGACTCTGACTGATGAGACTAACAAGATAATGAGAGCACAGATCAGCAGGGGTGCGGATTA
>Ga0247611_10001431_pt1 | contig 42435 bp, 32 predicted proteins | sample 177DNAGHGhighgp2_FD_192422 | JGI IMG/M metagenome (GOLD analysis project Ga0247611, IMG submission 192422) | Sheep rumen microbial communities from Palmerston North, Manawatu-Wanganui, New Zealand - 1770 DNA GHGhigh gp2 | ecosystem: Host-associated > Mammals > Digestive system > Stomach > Rumen... | reverse complement strand
TTGGAAGGAGTAGTGTTCTTGGCCGGTGTATTACTCTTGGAAGGAGTAGTGTTCTTGGCCGGTGTATTACTCTTGGGAGGAGTGGGGTTCTTGGCCGGTGTATTGCTCTTGGGAGGAGGGGTGTTCTTGGCCGGTGTATTGCTCTTGGGAGGAGTGGTGTTCTTGGCCGGTGTATTGCTCTTGGGAGGAGTGGTGTTCTTGGCCGGTGTATTGCTCTTGGGAGGAGTGGTGTTCTTGGCCGGTGTATTGCTCTTGGAAGGAGTTGAATTCTTTCCTGCATCCTTGGAGTTTCCTGTGGTATTGTTTGAAGGAGTATCCACCTTCTTCGAGCCATATTTGTTTTTATATTTCAAGAATGCGTTATAAATACCCTTAGCCATTTTATCCTGCCCGTCTTCTGTATTGAGGAATTGTTCTTCGTCGGGTGTGGTGATAAATCCAAGTTCGATGAGGCAACTTGGCATGGAAGTTTCCCTAAGCACCAGGAATCCTGCCTGATGCACACCTTTGTTCACTCTTCCTGCGTTCGCACAAGTCTCGCTTTGTATGAGTTTGGCCAATTCGACACTTTTCGACATGTTTTTGTCCTGCATCAGTTCAAACATGATATAACTTTCAGCCGAATTAGGGTCAAAGCCAGCGTAAGTCTGCTTATAGTTTTTCTCATAGAGAATGACTGAATTTTCTCTTTTAGCCACATTAAGGTTGTCGGCCGCCCTGTGCATACCCAATGTATATGTCTCGAATCCCCTTGAGATTTTGCCACCATCGAGTGCGTTGGTATGTATAGATATAAACAAGTCGGCTTTGTTGCGATTAGCGATATTGGCCCTTTCCTGCAGTGGGACAAACACATCGGTAGTACGTGTGTATATCACTTTCACGTCGGAGCAGTTTCTCTCTACATATTTTCCAAAAGCCAATGCCACTTTGAGGTTGATATTTTTCTCCAGCGACTTTGCCCCCGGTGCGCCGGAGTCATGCCCCCCGTGTCCGGCGTCGATGACCAAGACGAACTTATCGGCAGCGAAAGCCGTGGTCGCAGCGTAGATGACAAGAATCAGTGATATAAAGATTTTTTTCAGCATATTTCTAAAAAAATAGAGTAATCTAATTTGTGATATTGCAATCATCTGTCCATCCGTATCGATACGCCAGCCCCTTCACACTGCGCCCCCATTGGTGGATTGTTTTTGGAAACGCTCACTTCCACAGCATCGACACAATCGTATTTGTCGAAGACAGCCTGCGCGATTCTCCAAGCCACATTTTCAAGGAGAGCAGCAGTCTGGTTCATTTCGTTTTGGATAATCTGTAACAGGTCGGCATAGCTGACTGTATCTTTCACAGAGTCAGAGAGTGCGGCCTTTTGAATATCCATCCATGCCTCAAGACTGACGGTGAAATGCCCTCCCACAGTATTTTCCTGTGGCATAACTCCATGATGGGCATAGATTTGCAGATTACGGATATAGATACTGCTTTTTGTAGTCATTTGCAATAAGATGCTTGTTTAGGCCTATCCACAGCGGGAGGCTCCACAGTTTTTACAAATGAGGCACCCCTCCTGATAGACCAGCGACTCCTGCCCGCACTGAGGGCATTTCTTACCCTCAGCCAAAGTACCGTCAACGATGTATTTTTTGAGAGCCCTCTCCACGCCATTTTTCCAGGTGTTGATACTCTCACTCTTGAGTTGCAATGAACCTACCAATTTGATGACGTGGTCGATAGGCATTCTGTATCTGAGCACGCCCGAAATGAGTTTTGCGTAGTTCCAGTACTCAGGGTTGAACTTCTCGCTGAGTCCTTCGACAGTGGTCTTGTACCCTCTCTTATTCTCAAACTGGAAGTCGTAGCGATGAGTACCGTCTTCGTTGGTCTGCTTGATGATTTTTCCTTTTGTAACCGTCTTTGGCAATACAATTCCCTCCTCATCATCCTGCAATCCGGTGAAAATCTCATAGGGATATCCATTGAGCAATCCCACAAAAGCGACCCATTTCTCCTTGTTGTTCTGGAATCTCACCACATCACATTCAAGTGTCTGTGGCCTGACTTCCGTAACCTCAGGATGCTTACACACAGGTTTCTCCGGTTCCTTGTTTTCTTTTTTATTCTTTTTCTCCACGGAAATCATCACTCCGGCCCTGCTTCCATCACGATAGATTGTACATCCCTTGCATCCCGACTTCCATGCCTCGACATACAGTTTGTTGACCAGTTCTTCATCCACATTGTTGGGCAGATTGACTGTAACACTGATGGAGTGATCGACCCATTTCTGTATAGCCCCCTGCATTTTCACCTTCATAAGCCAGTCTACATCATTAGCAGTGGCCTTATAATATGGCGACCTCTGCACGAGTGCATCAATCTCTTCCTGTGAATATTTTTTTGTTGCATCGATGCCATTTATCTTCATCCATTGTAGGAATTTGGGATGATAGACGATATACTCCTCGAAAGAGTCGCCTACCTCATCCACGAAATCCACATGCACGTTGGTGTCGCCCGGATTCACCTTTCTCCTGCGCTTATATACCGGCATGAACACCGGCTCAATACCACTTGTGGTCTGTGTCATCAGGCTGGTGGTTCCCGTTGGCGCGATAGTGAGACATGCGATGTTGCGCCGACCACATTTCACCATCTCCTCATACAATTCCACGTCAGCATCCTTGATACGCAGGACGAACGGATTGTTTCGCTCTCGCTCAGCATCATATATTTCAAAGGCGCCACGCTCTTTTGCCATAGTGACCGACGACCGGTATGCAGCCAGGGCAAGTGTACGGTGAACCTCTACAGAGAATTGTGTGGCCTCCTCTGTTCCGTAAGTGAGACCCATTGCAGCGATCATGTCGCCCTCGGCCGTGATTCCAACACCCGTACGTCTACCCTGTCCACTTCTATGAAGGATTTTCTCCCAGAGATGATATTCAGCCTCCTTAACCTCCATGCTTTGTGGGTCGTCCTTGATTTTTGCCATAATCTGGTGAATTTTCTCCAGTTCAAGGTCGACAATATCGTCCATCAATCGCTGTGCCTGAGCCACATGCCTGCGGAATTTGTCAAAATTGAAAGAGGCATTTGCTGTGAAAGGATTATCAACGTAAGAGTATAGGTTGATGGACAACAGACGGCAGGAGTCGTATGGGCAAAGGGGAATCTCGCCACAGGGATTGGTGGAAATGGTTCGGAATCCCAGGTCGGCATAGCAATCGGGCAGGCTTTCACGGATAATCGTATCCCAGAACAGTACACCCGGCTCAGCACTTTTCCATGCGTTGTGTACGATTTTACCCCAAAGTTCCCGCGCCTTGATGGTTTTTCTCACCAGAGGTTTGTCGCTGTCGACGGGGAATTGCTGTACATATTCCTCCCCTTTGACAGCAGCTTTCATAAACTCATCGTCGATTCTCACTGAGACATTGGCCCCCGTGACTTTTCCCTCTGTCATCTTGGCATCAATAAACGCCTCGCTGTCAGGATGTTTGATACTTACAGTGAGCATAAGTGCTCCACGTCTTCCATCCTGTGCCACCTCGCGTGTGGAATTGCTGTATCGCTCCATAAAGGGCACAAGTCCGGTGCTGGTGAGCGCAGAATTATTGACGGGTGAACCCTTAGGACGAATATGAGTGAGGTCGTGCCCCACCCCACCACGTCGTTTCATCAACTGCACCTGCTCCTGGTCAATGCGCAAGATGGCCCCATAGGAGTCGGCGTCACCTTCCAGTCCGATAACGAAGCAGTTGGACAACGATGCCACCTGATGATTGTTACCAATCCCGGTCATAGGACTTCCGGCAGGCACCACATATTTGAAATGGTCGAGCAATGAGAAAATCTCATTCTCCGACAAAGGATTGGGATAATTGTTTTCTATTCTCGCCAGTTCTTTTGCAATCCTATGGTGCATGTCTTCGGGCGACTGCTCATAGATGTTGCCAAAACTGTCTTTCATCGCATATTTATTAACCCACACACGGGCTGCGAGTTCGTCTCCACCAAAATATTCAAGCGAGGCTTTCAAAGCCTCGTCGTAAGAGAATGTCTTCTGATTGTCCATGACTGTTATTTGGTATATTCTATAAATATGCCCCTATAATTTTCCTATACATTTCCGAGTTTTAGAGGCTCATTCATTTCGTGGTGCAAAAATACACAATAATTATGAGATAATGAAATGTTTAAGGATATTTTAGATTTTCGTGTAAAGATGTATGTCGCCATGCAAATCACAGGTTCTGGTGGATAAGCAATCCACCTCTATGTGTAGATTCTCAGAAGGGGTACGTAAAGATATATTAAAAACAAGGTGGCAACGTGTTTTTCCAAAAAAGTTAAGAATTTGCGAATTAAAGAAACAAATAATTCAAGTGACTTTTTAACGAATTTAGATATTTAATTTTATTACAATCAAATAATAAGTTTGAATAAAGTATTAGTTTATGATTTTCGCAAAAATTAGACTGAATAATCCGTGCCAAGATTTGGGAAATTGCAAGAAAAGGATTACTTTTGTTGTCCATCAACTAAAATACGGACAATGGAATCCATTCAAACCCGACGTACCATACGTAAATATACGAAAGAAGATGTGAGCGAGTCGCTGCTTCGCCGCCTTCTAAGCGAGGCATCACGCACCCAGACGATGGGCAATCTCCAATTATACAGTGTAGTTGTGACAAGGGACCCAGAGATGAAAAAACGACTATCTCCAGCCCATTTTCATCAACCCATGGTGACAGAAGCCCCTGTCGTGCTGACCATCTGTGCCGATTTCCGCCGCACCACACTTTGGTGTGAACAACGCTCCGCCTCGCCTGGCTACGACAATTTCCTGTCGTTTATCAATGCCGCCACTGATGCCTTGTTGTTCACACAGACCTTCTGCAACCTTGCCGAAGAGGAGGGTTTAGGCTGCTGTTATCTTGGCACGACCGTCTACATGCCTCAACAAATAATCGACACGCTTTGTCTTCCGAGGCTTGTCGTTCCCGTGGCTACCATTACCCTGGGATGGCCCGCTGAGTGCCCCCCGCTTACCGACCGTCTCTCAGTGGAAGCATTCACTCACAAAGAAACTTATCACGACTACACCCCTACTCTCATTGATGAATATTACACCCCCAAGGAATCACTGGCCGAGAACCAGGAATTTGTTCGCGTGAACGGCAAGGCGACTCTTGCCCAAGTGTTCACCGATTGCCGTTACACCCGCAACGACAACATCGCGATGTCGGCAGGACTTCTCGACGTACTTCGCCGCCAGGGTTTCCTAACCTCCGAACAGCCATGACCCCATGATTCATCTGAGCAATATCCACAAGACCTATCAAGGAGCGCAGCCACTCCACGTGCTCAAGGGCATCGACCTGGACATCTCCAAGGGCGAGTTTGTATCGATTATGGGAGCCTCCGGCTCGGGTAAATCCACTTTGCTCAACATTCTGGGCATCCTTGACAACTACGATGAAGGAGAATACACTCTTGCCGGAACGCTGATCAAGAATCTCTCGGAACGACGTGCCGCTGAATACCGTAACCGCATGATAGGCTTCATCTTCCAGTCGTTTAATCTGATATCCTTCAAGACGGCAGTGGAAAATGTTGAACTTCCCCTTTTCTATCAGGGAGTGAGCCGCCGAAAGCGCCATCGTGCAGCCATGGATTACCTTGACCGTCTGGGTCTTGCCCAATGGTCGGAGCACTACCCCAACGAACTTTCGGGTGGTCAGAAGCAACGCGTTGCCATAGCCCGTGCCCTGATTACACACCCCGACATTATCCTCGCCGACGAGCCCACCGGTGCACTTGATTCCAAGACCAGTGTGGAAGTGATGCAATTGCTTCAGCAACTGAACCGTGACGACGGCATGACCATAGTGGTAGTCACCCATGAAAGCGGTGTTGCCAATGCCACCGACAAGATTGTCCACATTAAAGATGGCATCATCGGCCAAATAGAGACCAACCTTAACCATAGCGCCTCACCCTTTGGGATGGATGGCACAATGAAATAGCCCATGCGAGATATTCTCACCGAAATATGGAGCACAGCCCGCCGCAACAAATTGCGCACCGCGCTCACCGGATTTGCCGTGGCGTGGGGCATTTTCATGCTTATATTCCTGCTGGGCTGCGGCAATGGTCTGATTAACGCCCAGATGAACAACATGAACCGCTACCTTGACAATTCGATGATGACAGGAGGTGGTTCCACGTCGAAAGCCCACGCCGGTCTGAAAGAGGGTCGCCTCATCACCCTTGCCGACCGTGACATCCGCACTACCAACCGCGAATTCGACAACAATGTAGATGATGTCACCGCTCAAGTGAACAAACAAGGTGTGATTATCAGCAACGGTGACAACTACCTAAGCGGTGGTCTTTGCGGTGTTTATCCCAAGGAAGCTGTAATCAGCAAGATAGAGATTCGCCATGGCCGTTTCATCAACCAGACAGATATCGACATGCAGCGGAAAGTGATTGTCGTGGACGACATTCAGGCCAAGGAATTATGTCCCCACAACTATCCCTCGCTTGTTGGCCAATTTGTCCACGTAGGCGACCTTGCCTTCCGGGTTGTTGGTATTTTCGAGGGCGACAAGAGCCGTTATCGCAACACTGTATATTGTCCTTTCACCACTCTTCGCACCATGTATAATATGGGTGATCGCGCCGACAACATCACATTTACCTTCCACGGCCTTGACACAGAGGCAGACAATGAGGATTTTGAGAAAGAATACCGCAAGAGCATCAACGAAAATCATCAGGCAGCCCCCGACGATGAGAGTTCGATATGGATATGGAACCGCTTCACCCAGAACATGCAGATGAACCAGGGTATAGGTCTGATACACACTGCTTTATGGATTATAGGCATTTTCACTCTGCTCAGCGGCATTGTAGGTGTGAGCAACATCATGCTTATCACCGTGAAGGAACGTACACGAGAGTTTGGCATCCGCAAAGCCATCGGAGCCACCCCATTCTCCATACTTCGGCTCATCATCATCGAAAGTGTGATTATCACCACATTCTTTGGTTATGTGGGTATGCTTGCGGGCATAGCCGCCAATCAATACATGGACGCGACAGCCGGCCAGATGAAAGTGGACTCCGGACTGTTTGAGGCCACTATGTTTGCCAATCCCACCGTAGGCATCGACGTATGTATCGAGGCTACTATTGTGATGGTGATAGCCGGTACGCTGGCAGGTCTGATACCTGCTCGCAAGGCTGCTCATACGAGGCCAATAGAGGCTCTGAGAGCGGAATGATATAAAAGAACTGACTTATGCGTATAGATATTGACCGCTACCGCGAGATACTCGACACACTATCGAGGAACAAGAGCCGGACTTTTCTGACAGGGTTCGGTGTCTTCTGGGGTGTGTTCATGCTGGTTGCCCTGATTGGGAGCGGTCAGGGTTTGAAAGAATTGCTCAGCAACAACTTTGAGGGTTTCGCCACCAATAGTGCCATCATCTGGGCCCAGCCCACCACAAAGCCATACGCCGGTTTCAAGAAAGGCCGGAATTGGTGTATGTCCTACTCAGATGTGGAACGTCTTCGCACCCAGGTGCCAGAACTCGACGTAGTAACCCCAATGGTCTCGAAATGGGATGTGATAGCCGTTCAAGGCGACAAGAAGAGCAGTTGCGTGATGAAAGGTTTGATACCGGAATACACTGAAGTTGAAGCGCCCAAACTCTTTTACGGGCGCTATATCAATGAGATGGACATGCAGCAGCGCCGCAAGGTCTGCGTGATAGGCAAGCGCATCTATAAAGACCTGTTCCCACAGGGTGGCAATCCCTGCGGTCAGAAGATCCGGCTCAACAACAACTATTACAATGTAGTAGGTGTGGATTACAATTCCGGAAACATAAGCATCAATGGAAGTGCCGACGAGACCGTCTGTCTTCCTCTGAGTGTGATGCAACAAACATACAATTTGGGGGACAGTGTTCACCTGATTTGTCTTACCGCCACTCCAGGTGTGAAGATGAGCGATATCACTCAGAAAATGCGCGATGTCATAGCCCAGGCCCACCATATAGATCCTACCGATGAGAAAGGCGTGATGGTGTTCAACACAGAAGTGATGTTTGGTATGCTTGACAGTCTATTTGGCGGTGTCAACTTTCTGATCTGGCTTGTGGGAATAGGCACCCTTCTGGCTGGTGCCATAGGTGTTTCCAACATCATGATGGTGACCGTTCGTGAACGAACCACCGAGATAGGTATTCGTCGTGCGATTGGAGCCACACCTCGCAACATATTAGGACAGATTATCTCGGAGAGTGTTGTTCTCACCTCTGTTGCAGGGATGAGCGGCATTCTTTTCGCCGTTTTGATTTTGCAAATGCTTGACTTGGGCAACACGAGCGACGGCATCCAGGCAGCCCATTTCCAAGTATCGTTCTGGACTGCTCTGGGTGCGATGGTCATGCTTTGCCTGCTTGGTGTATTGGCAGGCCTGGCTCCCGCAGCCCGCGCCATGGCAATCAAGCCTGTGGATGCAATGAGAGAGGAATGAAATATATTAGACATTAGATAATTATACTACGATGAAGAAATATTTGAAGTTAGTGTTGGCTGCATTGGTGCTGCTGGTATTTGTTGGTATGTTTGTATTCCTGTGGAAGAAGTCACAGCCACAACCCATTGAGTATGATGAATTTACTCCGAAGATGGGTGACATTGTGAAATCCACCATTGTGACTGGCAAAATAGAGCCACGCAATGAAGTGAGCGTGAAGCCCCAGATATCAGGCATCATCACAGAAATACTAAAAGAGGCCGGCGACCGAGTATCTCAAGGTGAAGTGATAGCAAAGGTAAAAGTGATTCCCGACATGAATCAATTGAGCAGCGCAGAAGCCCGTCTTCGTCTGGCCAACATCAATGTTGAGCAGTCGAAAACCGACTACGAGCGTGAGCATGTTCTCTACGAGAAAGGTCTGGTGAGTCGTGAGGAATATGAGAAATCACTTCAGGCATACAAGCAGGCCACAGAGGAGGTTAGAGCCGCTCAAGACAACCTTGAGGTGGTGCGCGATGGTGTTTCACGCAGCAATGCCAGCGCGAGCAGCACATTGATTCGCTCCACGGTCAGCGGCATTATCCTTGACGTGCCGGTGAAAGTGGGAAACTCCGTGATTCTGAGCAACACGTTCAACGACGGTACGACAATAGCCACAGTGGCCAACATGTCGGATTTGATATTCCGTGGCAACATTGACGAGACCGAGGTAGGTCAACTTCATTCAGGCATGCCCATGCGCATCACCATCGGTGCCCTTCAGGATTTGTCGTTTGACGCAAGTTTGGAATATATCTCTCCCAAGGCGGTAGAGACAAACGGCGCCAATCAGTTTGAGATAAAGGCGGCTGTCCATGTTCCAGGCGAGACTCGCATTCGTTCCGGCTACAGTGCCAATGCCGACATCGTTCTTCAGAGTGCGACAGGCGTCATCACTCTTCCCGAGAGTGCCATTGAGTTTGATGGTGGCGTAAGTTATGTCTATCTGGTGAAAGGTGCTGGTGAAGGGAAGACCTACGAGCGTCGTGAGGTGGAAACCGGCCTGAGCGATGGCATCAACATACAAATCAAGAAGGGTATAACGACAAAGGACCGCGTTCGCGGTCCAAAGAAAGTCGAAACGGTAGAATAATCGTAAGCATTCGACTGTACGTCATATTTGGGATGCTAACTTTTATCCCTGCACCAATGCGCAGAACTTGATGACAAGATAAACAAATATTGCAATTAGCGCAAGGATAATACCTATCAACCCCCAGAACCACGCTATACTATCGGCTTTTGCATTAGGTAATGGGGCATTATTTGGTTTCACAGGATTGGGAATCTGCCCCATTTGATTATTTGCATTTCCCGGAATGCGTCCATCACTGTAATTTCCTCCTGCGGGATTCGGATACGGCATATTGTTGGTGCGCTGCATTTCCGGGACCGGAGTGTTTTCGTTTTGCGGCGGCATGTATCCATATTGATTTTGCTCATAATATCCTTGTTGCACCGGTTCCTGTAACTCAGCGGTACCCTCCACACCTGCTATTTTCACGATGATCGCAGTATGATTGTCTGCATTCTGATTTGTTTCGCTGATGATTTTATTCACCCTTGTGATGTCATCACCATAACTATCTGCGAAACACCGCTGCACATCCAAGTCCTCCCATCTCTCGAGGATTCCATCCGAGCACATGAAGAAATAGTCGCCTGGCCGTATATCAACGATATGTTTGATGTCGGCTCTTGGTCTTCGCTCCATGTGTGGTTGCATAGCCCTTGTGATGATGTTTTTTTGCCTTGAAGTTCGTGCCTCCTCTTTGGTCAATTCACCCACTTTGACCAGGTCGTTTACCAGAGAGTGGTCTTCAGTCATAAAAAGAATTTGCGTCTCCTCTGGAGTTTTTCCAGGTCTGACATGATACACCCTGCTGTCGCCCATGTGAGCCACTGTGGCACCATTGGCATGCAACTTAAGGAAAGTCATGGTAGTACCCATCTTCTTGATTGCCCTATCATTAGGCTCGACGGCATCGAGTGCATCGAAAGCATCCTGGATAGCTTGTCGGAGCATATCATCAGAAAAAGGCGCCTCCGGGTCTGGGCAATTACGGAAAACCGACGCGCTCATGGCCTGGCATACGGTATCGCTTGCCACCTCGCCTTTGGCATGTCCTCCCATACCGTCACAGAGGATAAAGAGCCGGTCGGAATCTTTCTGCTGTTGAAATGCGGGGAAGAGACTGTCTTCCTGATTCGTTCGTTTACCTATTTCTTGAATATTGAAACACTGCAGTTGAAATTTCATAGGGATAGTTTTTATTGGGGTTATCTACATTGATTTTTAGTTTTGTTTTCGCTCTGCTACGACATGTCCATAAGACATACTGCTTTGCTAATAAACGAAAGCGGTCTCGTCTGAATTCTGACTGACGATTTCGAATCTGACAGTCTCGTTGGGAAACATTATCAAATCCCCGGAATACAACGGAATCTGCTGTCCATAGACCAGGGGCATATTTCTGACATAAGTCATATTGACCCCAGGTTTATAAAGTGTGGCATAATGCGCAAAGCCACCATATTCCTGTACTACATTGATAACCAGATGCTCACGGCTCATACGGTTATTGCCTGTGATGTCAGGAATCTGAATATTTGCCGTGGTAGTTGTTGCCATTCTTCCCACCACATTGACACCAGGTCGGAGTTGATGCACCACACCTGTTGACAAAACGACGAGCCTACCAATACCAGCGTTCTGGGCCTGGATTTGTTGCTGCCGCTTTTCCCACAGTTCGCGGTCACGGCGCTCCTGTTCCTCCCTTTCACGCTGGATGCGCTCCTGTTCCTCACGCTGGCGCTGAGCCTCCCTTTCACGCTGGATGCGTTCCTGTTCCTCACGCTGGCGTTGAGCCTCCCTTTCACGCTGGATGCGCTCTTGTTCCTCACGCTGGCGTTGAGCCTCCCTTTCACGCTGGATGCGCTCCTGTTCCTCACGCAAAATGCGTTCCTGTTCCTCACGCTGACGCAGCTCTTCTTGTTCGCGATGCCGGCGTTGTTCATCCTCGTCATTAGGTTTTTGCTCAGGTGGGGGTGCCTCAAGGGGCACATCAAGTTTTATCCAATCCTTGAAAAACGTCCTGCGCTTGCAATATGGACAAGTAGCAGGCTTTGTCTCCATTGTAGGTTTATAATCCACAGACACTTGCATCTTGCAATTAGGATTGGGGCACTGGATTCTTATTATAGACATAGTTGCAATGATTTTTTAATGCTTGGAAAATGAAGGATTTTCAACTATCAGTTAATGTTGGAACACCGTAGAGTCATGGTCGGCATTTTGAAAATGAATCTTCAGCAATTCGTACGGCATGTATATGATATCGCCATCATGGAGTCGAGTTCTGACATTAGCCTGCAATTGCACGTTTCCGACAAATGTGGGATTCACCTCGGATTTACACAAATACGCATCATATACATAGTTGCCAGATTCATTGTTTACTTCTATCACCATGTGATTCCTGCTTATTAGCCTTGGTCCAATGATGCGGGGAATCTCAATATCGGCATGAGAACTGACTGAACGTAATCCAACAACATTTTTCCCTAATTTCAACTGACAGATTTGGCCAGTACACAACAACTCCACATACCCCACCTCAGGGGATGGTGGAGGAGGTGGCGGAGGAGGTGGTGGAAAGCCTTTGACCCATTTTTCAAAAGGAGCCGACTGCTTACAGAAGGGACATGTAATCAATTTGCCTTCTATTCCAGGAACATAACTCAAGGATATCTCACTTCCCTCGAAAGGGCATCTGATTCTTATTAATGGCATTATAATAGATTATTTGATTGCTTAGGAATTAAATATATTATTGAAAGAAAGTATGGTCTTCGTCCTGGGCAGGAATGTGAATCCTCAAGGCTTCGTAATAGAACCTGATGACATCTCCATCTTTGAGTAGCGTCTTTTTTTCATATTGTAATTCCACATCATTAACAAATGTGGTAGCCACCTGGGGTTTATACAAATATGCGTAATACTGGGTGTAACCATTCTCAGTGGTCACTTCAATAACCAGATGCTCTCTGCTCATCCGTCTTTTCCCTGTGACATCAGGAATCTGAATATCAGCAGCAGAAGAGGAAGCCTCTCTTCCAATAATGTTCTTTCCTGGCCTTAAGAAACAAAAAGCGCCAGTAGACAGCATCTCCACCCTACCTAAAGTTTCGGATGATGGAGCAACTGGGATTACAGGAGACAAGGGAGCTACTGATTCATCGGAGGCTACAGGCACCTCGGGATCTATCGGTTCATCGGGGACTACTGGCTCATCCGAGGCTATGGGTTCATCGGGGACTACAGGAACCTCGGGAACTATCGGTTTCTCGGGGATTACAGGTTTCTCGGGGACTACAGGTTTCTCCAGGACTACGGACATCCATTCTGTAAATGGAGAAGAGCGTTTGCAGTTAGGGCATCTCAAGGGTTTCTTCAGCAAATCTTCTTTAAAATCCACTGTAGTTTCGTATCCACACCCTTTTGGACATTTTATAATTATCTTTTCGGACATATCGTTAGCATTTACAAGTCATCTGAATTTTGTAATCCACATCATATTCGTAATCATCAATCCTGCCAAAGAGATTTTGAGTCATATTCGGAATCATCATCCCATGAAGAAGAGGAATCGTATTCAGAATCATCTGGAGTAATGATAAAAGAATTGTCAGTATCTGATGTATCATCAACTGCAAATTCATAAACAGCATATAAGAACAGAGCGAGCAAAACAGCACCCACAATGTATAAGAGTGCTTTTAATTTTGATTTATTCTCAGACTCATTAAGAGTTTCCTGTTCATTAATGCCGTTTGGTTTCCACTGCTGTTTTGGGTTGACAGGCTGTTGGGATTGATTTCTCCCATTTTGCATGAAGGGGCTTTGCTGCTGTGATGACTGGAAGAATTGTGAAGCCTGTTGTGGTCTCCCGGGTTGCTGCGGCCGATATGGCGGTGGCACCTGTTGTTGCGGCCGATAAGGAGGTGGTACTTGTTGTTGTGGCCGATAAGGTGGTGGCACCTGTTGTTGTGGCTGATAAGGTGGTGGCGGTGGTGGCACAGCCTGTTGCGGTCTATAAGGTGGTGGTGTCGGCTGTTGAGCTTCTGCCTGCTGTGCAATATCCGTGAGAGGCAAGGATTCGAGGGCTTCCTTCTCATTGAAACCCAATGATTTGAGGGCAGTATCCATTTGTATGACCGACTGATAGCGTTCCCTCTTCATTGGTGCCATAGCCTTGCAAACAATACTAACCATGTCTTCGGGTACATTCGCCATTCTCAGCGGCTGCATGGGCAGTCCGTCGTTGAGCACAATCGAAGATTCGGGCGGCACAATTCCTGTAAGCATTTTATACATTGTTGCACCCAGTGCGTAAACATCGAGTGTCACGGGCATCGTACCATCCTGTTGATAACCCGACTGTTCGACGGGAGCGTACCCAGGTGTGCCCAATCCTACCGACGTACTCGACTCCGGCTCACCATTTTCTGTATATTGTTTTGAGAGACCAAAATCAATCAATTTCACCATCCCGCTGGAATTGACCATGATATTCTTGGGTTTCAGGTCAAGATGCAACATTCTGTTTGCATGCATATACTGCAAAGCCGAGCACACTTGTCTTATAATGGCCACGGTCTGTGAGGCTGTGAGTTTTCCTTGTCGTTTGATGAGTTCATTAACTGTTCCCCCATCAATATACTCCATCACATAATAAGCCGTGTTGTTCTCCTCGAACACCTCAAGCACGTTTACGATATTGTCATGCTTAAGAAGGGAGAGGTTTTCAGCTTCCCTGACGAACTTTCGCTTGTAATTGCTTACCAATGTGCTTCCTGTACGCTCTACAGCGCTACCGTTGGTGGACCTGGTGCTCATTTCAGACATGAAGAACTCTTTTATGGCAACATTTACATCCACTGACATATCTCCCAACTGTCCATTGAGTACGGTTTTCGTAGAAGCGAGATATGTAATGCCGAAACTGCCTTGTCCCAGTGTCTTGATGATTTTGTATTTACCATTTTGCAAAATGGCACCATTTTTAAGCCCCGACATACTTAGAATTTATTTTTCAATGTATTTCAAAAGACAAAGATAACAAAAATTTTTATATCTGCAAAATAAAGGGGTATTTTCTCACCACCATCGTTTGAAGAAAGCGATAACCGCCGACGCGCCTGCTGCAATTATCGGTGGGAACATAAAAGCACTGTCTGCATCTATTTCTGATGCACTTCCTACCGCTGCCCCAAAGAATACCAACAAGACAATCTGTCCTATAATATACACGTTTTTATACCATTTGAAAGATTTGTTGGCCTTGAGTGTATAAATGACGAAAACAGCAGATAACACCAATGCGAAAATAAAAACCGCAACATCTAATTTTCCTTTTGACATTGCCATTATCATAAACGCTGTCATCGACAACAAAAGAACAGCATTGAAGATGGCCACTAAAGAGGCAAGGACTCTCCAACAAAACCTTTTGAAAGAAAAGCGTTTATGATTATTATTCGCTTTTTTTTCAAAGTTGCTTCTTGGCGACAATCTGACGTGCAATATCCCCTGCGCATCCAATGCGTAACTATTTACATAATAATCATTTCCCTTATAAGAAGGGAAAATGTTTTGTGGTTTCATGGCGTCTTGAGGTGCCAGGAAAAAGGTACCATCAGTTTGGATAGTTACAGGTTGATTACGCACAGAAATACTTATGTTGTGTATAAGAGCAGGATTATTCACCCCCTCAATGCGCACGACACATTTTTTGGGTTGCAGCAAGTTGTCACTGACATTGAGTTCAGCAAGAAACTGCCTTACGTTTTGAGTACGCACGTTGGGATTTAACTTCATGGCATGAGCCACGACTTTTCTCAATTTTTGACTAACGCCACGCTTTTGCATTTCCGCATCCAACAAACCCGCGTCTGCCAGCATTACGTCGGCTGTAGGCGGAGTCTGCCCTGTAAGCAATTTAAACAAGGTTGCACCTAAAGCATATACATCAAGTGTAGGTCTGAACAAATGAGAGGCTTTCTGGTTCGCCTGTTCAATGGGCGCATACCCAGGTGTTCCCACTCCCACAGTCGTACTGGTTTCAGGCTGTCCATCCTCGCTGAAATGCTTACTCAGCCCGAAATCGATGAGGAAGATATGTCCGTCGGAAGCCCTTCGCATGATATTGCCCGGTTTAAGGTCGAGATGCAAGATATGCTTGACATCGTGCATATATAGCAAAGCCTTCACCACCTCTCTTATCATATTTTCGGCTTCTCTCTCCGACACTTGATGCGTCTTGATGTAATCATTCAGGTTTTCACCTTCCACATAGTCCATGACATAATAGAAAGTGTTGTTTTGCCTGATGAAATCAATAGCCTTGACAATATTCGGATGATTCATGCCGAACAAATTCTTCGCCTCTTTTTGGAATTGTAATGCATAGTGATAGGACAGGCTCCCCACCGAAATGCTGGTGACGGAGCCGGACTGGTCTCTACCATTGATTTCCTTCATGAAGAACTCCTTGATTGCCTTTGGGCGAGAGACTTCGACGAGTTCCTGTCCATACGCCCCTTTCCGCACAGTGAAAGCCTTTGCCATGTATGTAATGCCAAAACTCCCATGTCCAAGCACCTTCTCTATTCGATAAGTCGCCCTTTCACCATGAAGTACGCTTCCAATATTCAGAGTTATCATAAATTACAAAAATGCCAATATAAAGCCTATCTATTGCTGTTTTTAATGTTTTGGATGAGTTTTTCGAGCAAAGAATTTAGAAAAGTCACAAATTTCAACAACACATTTTTAAAGCTGTTTGTCGAGTTCACGCCCTGACTAAATGCCACGATTCTATCGTTTCTTCCCGTTTCCGGGATTTCCTCTATTTCGGGTATCTTGGGAATCTCGGGTAAATCTTCATTCCTATTGTTTACATTTCTTTCTATGACAATTTTTTTCAGAACGACATGCAGGGTTCCTTGACTGTCAAGAAAATATTTTTCCATCAGGAGATCTGTTCCCAGATATTCAGGCCTTACAATTTGTGGTCTTGCAAAATCCTGTATAGTAAGAAAGAACCTTCCATCGGGACCGACATTTATCATCTGTCTGCCCACCCATATTCTAATTCTTGGAATAAGCAATGCATCCCCATCCCCTTCTATGCTGAGCACACACAGTTGAAATTGCGGTGGTGGTGGTGGCAAGACATCAAGTTCGTTGATGAATTGCCTAATATTTGGCGTACGCTGATTGACGTTTAGTGTCATGGCATGGAGCACTACTCTTCCCAAATGTTGGCTTATTCCCCTTTTTTGCATTTCTGCCTCGAGGAAATAGGGTGTAGAAATCAATTCGTCAGCCGTAGGTGGGGTTTGATGTGTAAGCAGTTTATACATGGTTGCTCCAAGTGCATAGACATCCAGTGTCGGCCGGAAATTCTGTGCAGTTTTCTGATTGGCCTGTTCAATGGGCGCATACCCAGGAGTGCCCAGACCCACACTTGTACTGCTCTCGGGCTCACCCGTCTGGCTAAAGTGCTTGCTCAGTCCGAAGTCGATAAGAAAGATATGCCCGTCGGAAGCTCTCCGCATGATGTTTCCCGGTTTGAGGTCAAGGTGCAGCATTTGTTTCTGTTCGTGCATATACATCAATGCTTCGGCCACTTGTCGAATGGTCGATTCCACCTCTCTCTCTTCCATGTGATGAGTTTTGATATAATCATTGAGATTTTGCCCCTCCACATATTCCATCACATAATAGTATGTGTTGTTGGCCTCCATAAAATCATTCACATTCACGATGTTGGGGTGATTGATTTCAGCGAGGCACTTGGCTTCCTTCACAAATTTCATGGCATAATTATGGGAGAGACTCCCCTCGGTGATACTTGTCACCGAACCGGAATCGTCTCGGGCATTGATTTCGCGCATGAAAAACTCCTTGATTGCCATAGGTTCGGCCATTTCGACAATTTCCTCGCCAAACTGCCCTTTCATCTCCATCAGGACCTTAGCCCTGTATGTGATTCCGAAACTACCCTGCCCCAGCACATCTTCAATCTCGTATGTGAATTTTCCGCTTTTGAGCACGCTTCCTATTTTCAGTGTGGATGTTGACATTGTCTTAATATTATTTGACTTTCAGTGGTTGATGTGGCATTTAGAGAAAAAGTAACCATCAAATCAATATTTTTTCACCTTTCCGCTCCGGAGATAGTTGTGTAAAAATAGAGAAAAGCGCAGGTTTAGGTATTTACCCTCGCCTACGCTTTTTATATTATCGATAGTGAGGATTAATCCTCATCCAAAACTGGCTTGTACTTAGGTACGAGAGTCTTCATGATAATCCAGCCGATGAGATAGGCCACAGCACAGAAGCAGAAGACAATCATATAGGCGCCAGGTTTTCCTTCGTATCCAAGGAAAGAGAAATTCGCTCCCTGACCCTCGGCATACGTGAACAGATATCCTGAAGTTTTGTTGATAAGCATGGAACCCAGTCCACCAGCCATAGCACCAATACCAGTAATGGTAGCAATAGTAGATTTGGGGAACATGTCACCTACAGTAGAGAATATATTGGCCGACCAAGCCTGATGACCTGCACCCGCCAAACCAATAATGATAGCCGGCCACCATGCTGGATCTATGGGACTATTCTCCCACATAGCCAACGGTTGAGCAAATAGTGCAAACAATGGGAAGAATGCGAAGATAAGCATGGCGAGCATACGTCCTGCATAAGGATTCATTCCTCGTTTCTCGACGAACAACTTGGGTAGATAACCACCAAAGATAGACAGCACAGTAACGATGAAATAGAGCGTGAAGATAAGCAACTGTCCCATTCCCGAACTTGACTTATAGTTGAACTGATCGGAGAAGTAAGCAGGAGCCCAGAACAAATAGAACCACCACACGCCATCGGTCATAAACTTACCAACGATAAACGACCATGTCTGTTTGTATGTAAAACATTTGGCGAAATTGATTGTAGGACCTTCGTCGTTTGCATCCTTTGGATCTTCATCAGTCTCAGTGTCTTGATTGATATAGGTAAGTTCCGCAGCATTAACATGCTTGCTCTTATTTGGCTTGTCGTAAACGAACACCCATAGTGCCATCCAGATGAATCCTAATCCACCGATGATAATGAATGCCATCTCCCATCCGAAAAGTTCAGCCAGAGGTGGTATGCTAATGGGTGCAGCCAAAGCACCCACAGATGCTCCCGCATTGAAGATAGACGTAGCGAAAGCACGGTCTTTCTTTGGGAAATACTCTGCAGTCACCTTAATGGCAGCCGGGAAGTTTCCGCTCTCACCCAGAGCAAGGATAGCACGACAGAAGAGGAAAAGATACACACTGATGGTTGCTATACTCAAAGCAGTAACCGACCCTGCATCAACTGCCCTGAGGGCATCAATGCTTTCTATACCTTCGTATTTCATGGTCACCCATCCACACGCGGCATGCATACATGCACCCAGTGACCATACAAAGATAGCCCAGAGGTATCCCTTTTTTGTACCCATCCAATCGATGAATTTACCAGCAAAGAGGCAGAAAACAGCATAAAGAATAGAGAACACAGAAGTAATGGTTCCGTAGTCATTATCGGTCCAATGGAATTCGGGTGCAATAAAATCCTTCCATGTGAGCGACAGCACCTGCCTATCCATGTAGTTGACGGTGGTCGCAAAGAAAAGCATTGAGCAGATAATCCAACGATAGTTGGTCATTTTTGTGGTTTGAATGGGACTCATTTGTTTTTGTTTTTGATGATTTTTTGTATTTAGTAGAATGTTTGGTTTTTGTACGATGTGATATTTCTACCGATTTGCAAAGTTAGCGTTAATTTGTCTGAAATCAAAATTATTATGTGGTTTTTTACGAATTATCTGAGTTGGATGGGTATAGCAATAACAAATTCGGTATAATCCGCCTTGCCAAGATGTGCCTTTACGTTTCCACCCAGGGCAAGTCCGCCGAGTTTTGGGAAAGCATATTGTATACCTATTTTCTCGTAATACCATTTCTCAATCTCCTTAGCGCTTGCCCCCATCTCCCTATATACATATCCACCGAGAGACATGGAGAGTGAGAGGTTTTTATAAAACACCTGATGTTTGAGTGAGAGTCCCAGCGACCATGGACTATGGGGCACATCTACGTCGTTGGCCTTTTCTAAATCGGCCACATGTTTATAATAAGTGCCATAGAAGACATCCACACCAGCGCCCGAGGCCCATCTTCTGGCATATCTATACATCAGGTCGGCCTGAAGTGAGTAGCACATATAGAGTTTGAACTGGTCGGTTCTGTAATCCGGGTCATCAGGATATCTCCTGAACTGTGTTTCAGACCAGTCCTCATTGAGTGTTTTCGCTCCGATACCCGTTGTTATATTCAGATAGAGATGCTTTTGGAAATCCTTTCTTATCTTGGGCGCATTTTTCTTTGTTATCTTCTCATAATAGGGATAATAAACGAGAGCCAGTGACGGTCCCATGAAATTGCACCCCTTATTGGGTCTGTTTAAAGCCCCATTGCTCAGATGCCAATATTCCCATCCTGCCTTGACACCTATATCATTGGCAATGCGGTATGTGAGATGCAGTCCGGCTCCAAAAAAGATGAGCCATCGCGAGCCAATCAGTTCGTTATCTATGGAATTATTCACATTATACTTATGAGGGCTATAGCCAACACCGGCATTAAAGGTATAGTCAGCCTCCCACTTTTGGCTTCTGAAAAAAGGTCTTGAGAAAGCCCCATACAGTGCCAGTGCATTTCCCATGTGGGAATCATAATCCACCTCCTCGATAAACGGCCAGTACTCCGGATGTGGTTTACGATGCATGGTGACGTCGTGATTGAGGCTATATTTCACGCCCACGCTCAAAATGGGGTATCCATAATCCGATGCGAAAGCATCACTGTCGGAAGGCAGCGACGAATAATGCACTTCTGCCCCGAAAGAAAAATTATCCCTATCTTTCTGCCATAAATTCTGATATCTATCCATCACGACAGCCTTGCCAGGATTGACATTGGCGCTGACTCCCCAATGGAGCAGCGTGTCGGGCTGACTGGCACTGACGTGGACAGCCAGTGTCATGAAGCAAAGGGCAAGAAACTGTCGTAAGTTCATAGATATAGGAATGTTCTATTGGGCAAGTGGATTGTTTAAATGAAAAATTCGCCTTGCATTGCAAGTGGTGATTTCAGCTATTTCCTCCACAGAGATGTTATAACTCTGCGCCATACGCTCGATGACATGCACGAGGAATGCGCTTTCATTTCGTTTGCCCCTCATGGGCACTGGAGCCATATAGGGTGCATCGGTCTCGACTACAACACGCTCTAAGGGCACGCTGGCCAACACCTCGGGCAAATGGCTTTTCTTGAATGTAAGGACGCCCCCAATTCCAAGGGCAAATCCGTCGAAAGAGAGCAGTTCCTCAGCCTCATGGGCATTTCCCGTGAAACAGTGGAACACTCCCCCAGCCAACTGGTCACGATATTTGCGCATGATTTTCACCATTTCGTTTTGAGCCTTCCGGCAATGTATCATCAGCGGCAACGAACGCTGGCATGCCCACTGCACTTGCAATTCGAAAGCCTCAAGTTGCTCCTGCTCGAACTCCCGACTCCAATAGAAATCGAGTCCCACCTCACCAACAGCCACCCAGGCATCGGTCTGCAGAGCTTTTATCTGCTCGATTACAGTCTGGTAATCGGCTTTCACCTCTTCGGGATGAAGTCCGCCCATAGGGAAGAGATAATCGGGCATTGTCGCACACAACTCACTGATTTTCTGTGTCGAATTCAAGTCTATCGCAGGGACGAGCATGGCCATGACTCCGACTTGCCTTGCACGTTGTATCACCTCGGTGCGGTCGTTCTCAAACTCTTCCCCGTCGATATGTATATGAGTGTCGATTATTAGCATCTGTTTTCGTGTTAGTATATTTTTTCTTCGTGCCGGCGGAAATAGTATACGACTCCAAACTGTCGACATTTGTTGAATCTTTGTTCAGGTGGCTGATTCTCATAATGTTTCTCAATCTGGTTCCAGAGGCTGAGAATGACGCTGTCGACTCGCTCACGAAGACTCGTGATTTGTTCCAGTGCCGAGCGTGTTCGTATCTGATATTGTTTTTGTGAGTCGTACATAGACCTGAACACATCGAAATGCGTGACAACAGAACCGATTGGTGGCGAGAGAATAGGCTTTCCACCCTTTTTGATTCTTTTCTTCTCCCCATCGACCACACGCGGCGCCCATTGCATAATGGCCTCCGACGTTTTCAAATAGGGCACCACCATTGTTTCGAGCCCATACAAAGACAAGGTATCTCTGGAGATTTCCCCCCTCTCGATGGCCAGGAAGAGCACCTGGAGGAAATGGCTGAGATACATCATGGCATTGTGCTGCAATCCTGTGATGCGCTTGGAGTATCTCACCTGCGTCCGCATACAGATACTGTATTGCTCGGCAGCCTGCGACAAATCCTGACAGAGCATTCGTGCCTCTGCCACGTCACTGGGTTTCAAGAAGCGCCCCTCGACAGTGTAGGCCACATTGCTCTCGGTGATGGCATTGAGTGCCCTCAGCCTTGCGGCATCAGTTTTTGGCAATCGTCTGTATGGCATGATTGGAAGGGAACTCAATATTCTCTTTTCATCATCTCGGCAGTGTAGGCGAGCACCTCCTGTTTTCTCTCCTCTGGCAATTTCACGGCATCGAGATATGCCCTGCTTTCCTGGAAATATGAGTTGATTTTCTCCTGTGCGAGTCGATTGATACCTATTTCATTATAGAGTTCGGTAATGGCAGCCACTTTCTCCTGTGGGTCGGGATTGAGTTTGTCGATCCACTCAGTGAGTGTTTTCCTCTGTTTTTCATCAGCCAAAGCGAGCGCATTGATGAGCATATACGTCTTCTTGTTGGATATGATATCTCCTCCGATAGCCTTTCCGAAGACCTTCGTGTCTCCATACACATCGAGGAAATCGTCTTGTAGTTGGAAAGCCAGTCCCACTTTCTCACCAAATCGATAGAGATTATCGCAGTCCTCCTGTGGTGCGTCAGCAAGCAATGCTCCCAATTTCATGGCACATGCGAGCAAGACGCTGGTCTTGAGACGTATCATCTCAATATATTCCTCCTCTGTAACATCATTTCTGCTCTCGAAATCCATGTCAAACTGCTGCCCCTCTCCTATTTCCAATGCAGTACGTGTGAACAGTTCCATCACCTGTGCAAGTTTGTCGGGTCTGCATTTGGCCATATACTCATAAGCGATGACGAGCATAGAGTCGCCAGAGAGGATGGCCGTGTTAGGATTCCATCGTTTGTGTACAGTCATGTGCCCCCGCCTGATATCAGCATGATCCATCAGGTCGTCGTGTAGCAATGTGTAATTATGATATATTTCCAATCCGCATGCAGTATTGATGATGCTTTGTGGATTGTCCTTGTACATATTGTATGCCAGCAACATGAGTGTGGGCCGGATTCTCTTGCCTCCAAGTGACAGTACATATCTGATAGGCTCATAAAGGCCTTCGGGCTGTCGGTTGAGAGCCACTGAGGCTAGATTTCTATTGACGAGTTCAAGTAATTCGTTGGAATTCAGCATATTTAAATAATTATGATTGTTTAGATCTTAAAATCGACGGGCAAATGGACAACGGTTCGACAGGGCTTTTCCTTGTAGATTCCGGGTTCCCACCTCGGCATCATTCTTATCGTCTTTAGCACTTCCCTGTCGAGAGAAGGCTCTACCGACTTAACGATTTTTGGGTCGAAAACAGTACCGTCGGCATTGATAACAAATGATGCAACCACCGTACCCTGTATATTTTGCCGACGTGCCGACTCTGGATATTTCAGATTCTTGGTAAGCCATTTCATGAGGAGTTGTCCTCCACCCGGGAATTGTGGTATTCGTTCGAGAAGTCTCAGAGGCACCACATCATCCTGCTGCTGTGACACCTCCACAGGTTGTTCGGTGAGTACGATATCATCGATAGAAGGATCCACCTCGAGACTGATTTCTATAGGTGGTAGCGGCGGTGTGTCATCGGCCACTTCATTTTGTGCGTCGTTGACCTCCACGAGTTCCTCTGCGATATTGCTGGCCTGTGGTTTCAGTTGTTCGAGTTCATCATCCGACTCAACGGTTGGCACGAACTCCATATCCTCCGGAATTTCGTCGGCTAGCAATTCATCAAGCGAACTGTACTTATCCGACGATGTGAATTCAAGTGCTGAGACTACGATTGCCATTGCAAGCACCAGTCCTAACAGCCATCTTGTTTGACGGCTGTGTTCCAAATCAGCGGTGACAGACTTTTTCGTGTCCAGCATAATATCATTCTCTGCTACTCAATAATCAGCGTAAAAATGCGTTATTTATCTATATAGATACAATTCTATTCATTTCAGAGTACAAAATTAACTCAGAAATTTGGAAAAAAGTGTATCTTTGCCGATAAATTGAATAAATAAATGAAAAAAAGTGTTTTTACTCTCTTGTTGCTGCTCGTCACAGTTATGGTGTGTGGCCAGGAGAGTCAGACTGTATATAATTTTCTCCGTCTCCCCGTGAGTGCTCACGCTGGCGCTCTTGGCGGTGACAACATCACCCTGATTGAGGATGACCCATCGCTGATGTTCTCCAACCCCGCGTTGTTGTCATCAGTCAGCGACCGGAGCATCGGTTTCAATTATATGAACTACATGTCGGGTGTTAACACAGCCAGTGCCAGTTACAGTTGGATGCTGAGCGACCGTGCCACTGTGGCAGGCACAGGCCAATTGATGGACTACGGGAAGATGCGTGAGACAGATGCCAACAATATGGAGACGGGAGAATTTTCAGCCCGCGACATATCAATGGGCGCCTGGATGAGTTACATGCTGAGCAACAAGTTCTCTGGCGGTATCTCAGCCAAGTTTATCGCCTCGTATATAGGAGGATACAGCAGCACAGCGATGTGTGTGGACCTTGGCTTGAATTACTATGATTCTGAGAAGGGTCTCTCCATTTCGGCAGTTGCCCGCAATTTAGGCGGTCAATTAAGTGCCTACGACGATGAATATGAGCGTCTGCCCTTTGACATGAGAGTTGGAGTGAGCAAGCAATTGCTTGGAGCACCCCTTCGTCTCTCGGCGATGCTTTCCGACATGACTCACTGGGACTACAAGTTTATCAACCATCTGTCTGTGGGTCTGGACGTAATGCTCTCGCAACAGATTTGGGTGGGAGGTGGCTACAATTTCCGCCTGAATAATGACATGAAGACAGGCACGCATGACGACGCGAGCAGCCATGGTGCCGGACTGACACTGGGTGCTGGTGTGCAACTGGAACGTTTCAAACTGAATGTTTCCTACGGCAAGTACCATGTTTCGTCGTCCTCGATACTGGCGAACGTGGCTTTCAACATATAAAAAAATCAACCCATCATATTATGAGAAAGATAACGATAGCAATCGACGGCCACTCTTCGTGCGGAAAGAGCACGATGGCCAAAGACCTGGCCAAGTCGCTGGGTTACATTTATGTGGATACAGGTGCCATGTACCGTGCTGTAACCCTCTATGCACTCCGTGCTGGCCTTATAACAGACGACGCCATAGACCAGGAAGGTCTCTCGGCCCAGATGGACAATATCAAGATAAGTTTTCAACTGAATGAGGAGACCCTACGCCCCGACACTTACCTGAACGGCGAGCGTGTGGAAGACGAAATACGCGGGATGGAAGTCTCGAACAATGTGAGCCGCATTTCCGCCATACCGTTTGTACGTGAGGCCCTTGTAGCCCAACAACAGCGTATGGGTTCCGACAAGGGTGTCGTAATGGACGGTCGTGACATTGGCACTGTAGTGTTTCCTGATGCCGAACTGAAGATTTTCGTCACTGCCCGTGCAGAGGTACGTGCCGAGCGTAGGTACAAGGAATTGCTGAGCAAGGGCACTCCGGCCGATTTCGAGGAAGTGCTTGCCAATGTGAAGGAGCGCGACTATCTGGACAGTCACCGTGAAGTGGGTCCTCTTGTCAAAGCCGATGATGCCATAGAACTCGACAACAGCGAAATGACAATCCCTGAGCAAAACGAATGGCTCCTCCGGGTGGCTATGGACGTTATTTCACAGGAGGAAAATTAACTATTGAAGATAGAACAGGAAATAAAGAGAGGCAGGTTTTAGTCTGCCTCTCTTTCGTATCTATATCAACGCCTCGCTCCAACTAAGTTGGACTGAGTGATTAAAAACATTTCTATAGAAACAATCAGTCGACAGATGGCAGTTTCTTCGCTGGCCATCCATAGTCTTGATACATGGTTACGCCCAGGTTGTGCTTCTTGGCATAAACTGCCAGTCCATTGGCCCTCAGTCTCTCTCGTGCTTCCGCATCGCTGTTGATGGCATGAAACGCTTCGTATTTTTCACCGAAGATTCTCTTGGCCGAGGTCAAGTTACCTGAGCCATCCTCCACTTGTTCGAAACCAATAACATCAAAACCCTTTTCTGTCTGCCGGATGTGCAAAAGTCCAGGGTGATTGCCGCCGGAAACACATTTCAGTGTGTCGCCCACCTGATTGTAGTTGAACACCCAAAAGTCTCCCCATACAAGGATGTCGTCTCCATTCCGCTCATCTACTGTCACGATGGGATGAATGGGAACACAGTGCTCCCCCTTGGCATAATGCTTGCCTAACTCATTCACCAGATATCGGTCGATGGCGGGGAAATAGTTAGTCTCTATTGGGTGTTCCTCCATCTCTGGTTTTGGAGTGGCAGGCTGTTTGTTTCCACATGCTGCCAATATGACCAAAGCAGCCAAAGAGATGAGGGTGCCTCTAAGCGGTTTTGAAATATTAATCATAGTTTTACTCTACTTTGTAAACAAATGACTCCAGTCCCTGGGCGGGGAAATGGTACATATACTCTGCATATTCAGGCTTTTTCTTTGTCACCGTATCAACAATTCTTGCAATCTGTTCGGTACTGAGTTTCTTCAAGTCGAGTTGATGAGGTTCTTCACCATCTTCGGCTGTCAGTGCCAGACTCTTGCTGTAGTAGAGGTAGAAAAAGCCCTCCTTTTCTTTGATTTCCAGATTCTCTACCAACTTAGAATCTATTTGGCAGAAAATGTTGTAAACCAATGGTATGGCCACGATACCGTCATTCAACACACCCACTTGAAGCGTCTCCCCTTCGAGTTCGTCATATTCGTCGACAAAGACAATGTCATTGTACTTCCCATCCTTCATTACACGACACTTGAAGTATATATCATCTGCTTCCAACATATCAGCCTTGATAGGTAAGCATTCTATGTCTTCGACATTCGCTTTGAGTATATAAGCACTTTCAATATCACACCATTTGGTAAAGGTGCTCACCTTATAGAATTTGCCTTCCTCGCCGAGCACAGGAAACACTCTACCTTCGCAATCAATAATATCAGTGCTTATTTCAAACCCTTGTTTACCAGGTTGGTCCGACCACTGGTAGATATTCTCGCAATAGTCACTCTCGCAATCAGACTCGATCCATCTAACCAAATGGGGGCTATTCGTATCAGCCTTCTTGAAAAGTCCCTCGTCTGAAACGGTCACCACTACAAATTTTTTGAAAGGCGGAGAGGATACTTTGATTACGCTTTCTGTATTTGCTGTTGTCTCTGCCGTTTCCGCTTTCTCAACAGTCTTCTTGTCGCTGCAATTTGCTGTTAACGCAGGAATCAGCACCCCCCATAGCACAACAAGTAGCTTATTATTAAATACTTTCATTTTAATTATTTGTTTATTTTCCTTTTTATAGATAATCAACTTTTACATGCTGACAACAAACAAGAATAAAGAATATTGCATTACTATCCAAACGGTATGAACAAAATTGATGAAGATTCAAGCAAAGAGAGGCCGGTTACAGCCAGCCTCTCTTTAAAATTTACTTGATAAGTTTATGTCCGTTGATGATGTAGATGCCCTTTGGCAATCCATCGAGTTGAATGCTTCCGTTATTCACTTTCACAGTAGCGACTTTCACACCATTAATATTGTAAACAGCCACAGTTTCGCCTTCAGCAGCAAACGGCATCATTGTAAGTTCCTCAATACCGGTCTCAGAACCAATCACAAGATTTGTGTAGTTGTCATCATCGGCTGAAGTAGAGATGAAATATCCTCTGAAAGGTTTCACGTTTGAAGTCGAGAACACAAAATTCTGGCCTTTACTATCGAGTTGATATGCCGCCACCTTGTGGGCAGCCTGATATGAACCATAGAATCTATAGACATCAGAACCTACAACCAAATCCTGAGTTTTCTTTATCGTTACAGAAGTAGCGGAGAATTCGAGTGGTTTGCCCACTAAGTTGTAAACAGCACCCCATTTATTTCCAGGCACAGCCATGATATATGGTCTGTTACCCACAATTTCCTGTGCGAAGTCGAAAGCGACGCTTCCATATCCCTGTATCGAGGAGAATTCCTTAATCCAGAGATTCTTTCCTGTATCCTCATTTGACTTGAACCATTTCAGTTCAACGCCATCGTAAGAGATTTTTGAGGCGTCGAAGGGCAGTATAAGCACTTCCCATCCACCATTACCTTCAGTTCCGATAGCGGAAGTTCTGGTATAGGTTGCTTTATTTGCAGTGAATTGTCTAGGTGAATAGAAAGGATATCCATCAGTGATGTTGATGGCGTTGGCGAGGTCACCTTGCACCACATTTTTGCCGGTGAGTCCTTTAGGTGATCCTTCGTTTGATTTCATGAAATAAAGCGTATTGGGATTCTTATTGGGCACAACAGACGTGACGGACGAAGCCAATCCATTGAAGTCCACAGCCACCACGTTGTCTGGCACAGTGTATTTACCATTAGGGGTGTAAGCTGAAAGATTTCCCTCACTGTCGTATTGAATGATGCTCTGTTTGAGCGTGTAACCGAGCCAACTGGAATTGCTCAATGCCCCCCAGTCCACCCAATAATAGAACACGACGCCATAGTAATACTCTGGTGAGAGATTGTTGAATTCGAAATCCACAGTAGTTTCCTCACCTTCTCCAAGTACGATATACTTCACATCCTCAAAAATCACGCCGTATGAGCCACCGGAAAGTTTTTTCCTATATAGGAAGACGTTGACTTTGTCGGAGTAGGAACCAGTACCAGTATTTGAGATAACGGCCTTTCCTTTGATTTGGTTGACCAACACTTCCTTAGGCTTGCTTGGGTTGGTATTCTCAATTGTCAGGCTTTTTACTTTGAGCGACCTTTTGTAAGTACCCTTCGTGATGGTAACTTTTGCAGTACCGACAACATTCGTACCAGAAGCATCCCTAGCCACCCACACATTGTAAGTGGCAGCGGATCCTGGTTTGAATGACAACATGACATCCACACTCTGCCCGGCTCCGAGCATGATTGGTGCTCTCGATGTATAAGATCCCTTCGTAGTCGAAGTGCTTGCAAAGAGATAAACATTCCCGTTATAGTCCTTGTTTCCTTCGTTGGTCAGTTTGAAATGCACAGGTTGTGAATAGGACTTAATATGAGAACCCGAGAAATAGAAGTCGGATGCCTTGAGGGAATGGCTATATGTAGCGAGCGAAGCCGATACAGAGGTTCCATAAGTGGCCGAAATATAATTGGATGTGGTATTGGGGCAGCGGCTCCATTCATCATCACCATCCACTTTATAAATTGGGAACACCTCATATGTAGCCTTTTTCAATCCGGCTTTGGTGAAATCACTTGCAGCAAGTGTGTAAGAGACAGTTCCAACCGATGATGCTTTCGGCACAGAGACCCATCCTTCAGTCCACTCCTTCAGTGGTTGTGGAATACCTTCAGCATCAGCAAAGCCCAGTCCACACTTAAACTTGGCAGTTGCATTCGTGTTGTTCTTGTAAGTAACGGTTACAGTGGCAGTCTTCACGGTGTTGATGGTAGAAGTCAGCTCAGGGATATCCACATTGTCAAAATATCCGTTGATTGGCTGCGCCCCGATGTAAGCCGATTGTTTTGAAGTGAAACTGTCGGAGTCTACCTCAGCAGAGGAGCCACGTTCAGACTCAGGATTGAGTATATTAATGGCGAAATATCCATTTGCTCTTCCGCCCCATCCCCAGTTGACATGGAAATAGCCAGCTCCGTCGTAACCGTCGAGCAAGAAAGCATGGTTTACAGAATAACTGATTCCATTGAAGAAGATGGGTCGGCCAGCGACTAATTCATCGATGAGCAGTTGTTCCCATCGCTGTGCAGTATAGTCACTCCTGGTTACCAGTTTAATATCCGAACTGAATCCGAAATAATCGACCAAGGCAGATTTTACCTTTGAAAGTGGTGCATTGGTTTTGGAAGGTCCGAATTCGCTCTTGCAGGCACTTGCACAATAGAACACCAAGTTGGCCACAGCATTCAGTTGGGTAGTTGTGAGGCTTGCAACATATTCATCCCACATAGACGACCAATTAAAAGCCGTCCCTTTGGCGACTTTGGGCACTTTTACACCATTTGAGCAAGTATACGCCGGTATTTCCACCTGAGTTTTTGCAGGTAAGCGGTTTCTATAATAATAAACGATTTGCGCCACAGCCGACCCGACACATCCAGCATAACACCTTGCTGTGGTTCCACTGCTGTAGGTGTAAATAGGTGCCGTACGATTGTATGGCGCCCCCTGGTCCCACTTGGATGTCAAGAGAGGCTGGACAGGTGTCTGTGTGACTGCCCCTGCGGAACGCATCAGTATTCCACCACTTTCATTCTCGCTGTTGTCCACTCCCAGTAGTCCGATGTCGTGTGCATAGGTCTCCAGGATATATGCCATTTCCGGGGACATGTTATCCATGTCGAATGTCCCTGTGTCGGAATAAGCGAGGATGTCCTTTGTTCTACTGTCACCTGAAACAATGACAAAACCACCGTTTTGCCGGTTGTTGAAAACATAGTAGGCAGCCTCGTCGTCTCGTAAAGCCCCTACTCTTTTGGGACCGTTGACCGCATTCAGTTCGCCTTTCAACACAATACCTTTGGATTGCATGAAAGTCTGTGCTTTAGCCAAAGCCTGTTGCTTGGTAACTGGTGCGGCCGATAAATCAGCCACAGCAGCACAAACGATCGCCAGCATTAACAATACTTTTTTCTTCATAAGATTTAATTGTTATTATTTTGATTATTTTCTTGTTTTATTCTTTTCATTATTACGTCCTTGCACTCCTCCATGAGCCATTTGGGAGTGCTTGTCGCTCCGCAGATTCCCACAGTCCCGACATTTTGCAGCCATTTCATGTCTATTTCGTCGGAACTTTCTATCTGTCTACTGTTGGGATTGACCCTTTTGCACTCACTGAAGAGCACCTTTCCGTTGCTACTTTTTCCTCCCGACACAAACAGCACGAGGTCGTGTCTTGCGGCGAAAGCCGCGATGTTTGCCATTCTGTTTGACACCTGCCTGCAGATTGTATCGAAACTCTTGAAATTGGCACCAGGCGAGATATTCTCTTGTATATACTCAATGATTCGGTGCAATTCGTCGAGCGATTTTGTGGTCTGCGAGTAGAGGTAGATGTCTCTGGAGAAATCCAATCTTCTCACATCATCGATGTTCTCCACGACGATGGCTTTGTTTCTTGTCTGTCCGACCAGTCCGAGCACCTCGGCATGTCCGTTTTTGCCGAAGATGACGATTTGTGCCTCTGGGCAACTGTCAAACTGCTTTTTGATTCTTTTCTGCAGTTGGAGTACCACCGGACATGTGGTGTCGATGATTTCGATGTTGTTTTTCTGTGCTATCTCATAGGTCTGTGGCGGTTCGCCATGTGCCCTGAGCAGCACTTTCACATCGTGCAGCGATGTAAGGTCGCTATGATTGATTGTGACAAGTCCCATTTGTCTGAGGCGCTCACACTCTATGCCGTTGTGAACGATGTCACCCAGGCAATAGAGATTCTTGTCGGTGGCGAGTTTTTCCTCAGCCTTGTTGATGGCAGTGGTCACTCCGAAGCAGAAACCACTTCCCTTGTCAATTTCAATTTGTATCATTTATTTTCTCAAATTCTCAAAATACATACTTAAGAGGTCACCTGCGGCGGCAAATGAAGTTTGTATTCCTCCCAGCACTCTTTGCTCAGCCTTCTGCAAGTTTTCCTGCATTAGTGACGAGTGATAGAAACTGTTGCGCAGTTGCTCGTTGATGGTCTCATACATCCAGTACTTGCTCTGCTCATTGCGCCTGAAGTTGAAGTACCCGTTTTCCTTGACAAAATCGAGATATTCGTAAATCATGTCCCAGATTTCCTTAATCCCGGTGCCATAGAAACCGCTGTAGCACATCACCTTAGGCATCCATCCGCTGTCAGGCTTGGGGAAGAAATGCAGTGCGTTTCTGAAATTGGTTGCCGCCATGTGACATTTATCCACGTTGTTGCCGTCGCATTTGTTGATGACTATACCGTCGGATATCTCCATGATTCCACGCTTGATGCCTTGCAGTTCGTCGCCCGTTCCCGCGAGTTGTATAAGCAGGAAGAAGTCCACCATCGAGTGGCAGGCAGTCTCACTCTGCCCCACTCCCACTGTCTCGACGAATATTTTATCATACCCAGCCGCCTCACAGAGGATAATGGTCTCACGGGTCTTCCTTGCCACCCCCCCGAGGGAGCCTGCTGTCGGGCTGGGGCGTATGAAAGCCTCAGGTCTCTGTGAGAGTTTATCCATTCGCGTCTTGTCTCCCAGGATGCTCCCCTTGGAGCGCTCACTACTGGGGTCGATGGCAAGCACCGCGAGTTTTCCACCATATGTGTCGAGGACATGACATCCAAACACGTCAATGGAAGTGCTTTTCCCCGCTCCGGGCACCCCACTGATGCCCACACGTATAGAATTGCCGCTGTAAGGCAGGCATTTCTCGATGACCTCCTGAGCCTTGGCCTGATGGTCGGGATTGACACTCTCCACCAATGTGACAGCCTGGCTGAGGATGGTGACATCGCCCTTGCGAATACCTTCTACCATCTCTGCTGCAGAATATACCTTTCGGCGGAATCGATCTCGCCTGAGGTAGGGGTTGATGATGGCTGGCTGCTCTACTCCTGAGTTAACAGTCAGCCCTTTGTATTCCTCGCTGTTTTCTGGATGTTGCATATTCGTTTATATTATTCATCTGGGATTACTCCCTCACTTCAACCGTCACAATCACCTTGGGATTGTTGGGGTCGTTGGTTATCATCAGCAATTTGGGCTGCTGACGCACGTTTCTGAGTTCCTTCTTGTCGGCGGTGACTTTCATTCTCACCGACTCTCCGGGTGGTATCTTGGTGCTTGGCAGTTCCACCGTCAATCCTGGTGTGAACATCTGCAGGGATGAAATGACGAGTTCCTGCCTTCCCACATTTTCTATTTGTATATATCCTTTTTTCTTTTTCTTTCCCTCAAAACTACCCAGGTCGAGTTCTGTATCAGAGAGTTTCAGTTTGGGTGCGTAGGCAAGTTGCCTCTCCGACATTCTTCTGAATGGAGGCAGCAAGATGGCCTCGACTCTGATTTCCTTTTCGGGACTGATTTTGTCGCCCGGTTTCTGCCCGAGGTATATAGAGGTCTGTGTCAGTCCGTCCTCAGTGAGTTTTCTGGAGTCGAGCGTGAGGGTGACCACTCCTGTACCACCGGGTGCTATCGACGAAGGCGACACATCAGCGGTGAGGTAATCAGGCAAGTGCATAATCACAGGTGTTGCCACATCTCCAGTGTTGTTTGCGATATGTATCTCAACGGTTGGAATGTCACCTCTGTTGACGTCGTCGAACAGGATTTCGTTTCTGTCGGCCTTGAGTTTACCGAGCATTATCTTGTAATTGCCTTCGAATCCCTTCACTTCTTCCACCACGACCCCTTTGAGTGTCAAGGTATATGGCAGCGAAGCCCCCGATGTGTAAATATCGATATACTTCTCGAAATGCCCCATCATTTTGGCGTCGTATGTGACCGACACGATGAAAGGTTTGTTTTCCGTGATAGGCCCTTTCGGATAGTTGGCCTCAGTACATCCGCAACTGGTTTCCACGCTTTTAATCGTCATATTGCCAGCGCCCTCATTGACGAGTTCGAATCGGGCAGTGACAGGCTTTCTATAGACGACCTGTCCCAGGTCGATAGTCTGCGACTTGGTAGTGATACGCTGTGCGAGCGAAACATTTGTTCCCATCATGGCCATAACCACGACAGCAAGAACTGTTTTCTTATATCTCCTTATTATATTAATATGTATTGCCATTATGTTATTTGACTTCCACCCTGATGGCTTTTCCCGTAGCACTGAACTCCGGTGCGTATGCACACTGCACCTTGCACGTTCCTGTCTCGTAGATGCCCTCACGGTCGATATAATATTCAGTCTCTACCACATGTGTGCCCTTGCCGAGCATATCGAAGTAGTAGTTGGTAGTATAGTCCTTTGTGGCTATGTAGCAGCCGTAATGATAAGAACTGAGTTGTTCCACCGGCTCCATGCATGCCGCCCTTCTGTCGATTACTTCAACGAAGTCGTAGTCACGGTCGGCCTTGATGGTGATTCGGATTTTCACCTTATCTCCCACATGTAAAGTAGCCTGTGGTGCGAAGATCTCACGCTTGACGGTGATGCCGGCGCTGGAATTCTCCACCTCTTTCACATCCTGCATAAACTGAGCGTAGAGTGCGCCCCACGACGTTCCCTGTGACTTTTTATCGGCCTGGAACTGCTTGAGCCCTTCGCTTGGCATTGCCGTCTTGACGTATCCCAGTCCTGCAGTGGCGTCGGATGTGTCGATGGCCTTACCGTCGACGGAGAGAATTGTCTGCACCTGCTGGTCGAGTGTCCCCACATTGCCATCAAGGAAAGCATAGACGGCATTCACGCTGTTGATGGGAGTGTCCCAATCCTGTGTGCGCTTGGCCTGAAGCAACCACCTGCGCATTTCCTCGACAGTGGTGGTGTCCTGTGGGTTGAGCCTCTTGATGGCCTCGATGGCCGCCACCTGTGTAGGGATGGCATAGTTGAACCATGAGTAGTATGCTTTCCTCGTGTCGTAATATCTGCCCATCTCCTCAGTATAGACAGAATACTCCTGAATGCTCTTGAGATACTCCTCAGCCTTTGCCTTTTTGCCGTTGGCAGCGAGAATCACTGCCGTGACAGCCTTTCCGTAGATAGTAAACTCGGCCGTTTTCTTCGCCAGTTTATCCACCATGTATTTCTGGGCTTCCTGCACCATTTGAGGCTGCTTGCGTCCATCGAGTGCGAATGTATAGAGGATGTCGACAGCTGTCTCGCTTGGTCTCACCTTATACCCCTTTTTCTCATCCTTCTTCATCAGTTCGGCCTCTGTGACGAGGAACTTGCCCAGGGCTCTGAACGAATTACTGAGCATATCCTTGGTGGCTTCCTGTTCGCCAATCATGGAGTTTAGTCTTACGAGGGTCTCGGTCACCGAGGCGGTCACATAATAACTACCCATCATACCAGGATACCAGGGCCACAAGCCGCTGCTTTGTTGCAATTCTTCGAGTTTGCTGATAGCACGGTCGAGTCTGCTATTGAGGTTGTTTTCATCGAATAGATTGATGAGATCGCGTTTCTGAGCCTCCTCGTTATTGGCATCCCCCACCCACGGTGTCTCATTGAGCAGCAAGTCCTTGAGTTCCTCGTTTTTGGCCAGATTGCTCTTCATGCTGTTTTCTTCGGCTGTCTCTTTCATCCAGTCCTGAATGGTAGTCTTGATGTTGGGCGAAAGATTGAGCAAATAGCTGGAGATGGAATTTGCATAGAAGGATGTTGCCAATGAGAACGCATTCTCAGAGTCAGTTTTACTCATCGAAGGCAATGCCTGAACCATCAGCCATGCAGGATTGTTGGTGTATTCCACTGTAAGTTTCCCATCTGTTCCTCCGGCAGGGAAGAGTTTGTCAAGGTCGATGGTCGTGACCTGAGGTCCCTGCTGTGTGATGGGCAGTGTCCGTGTGACCAACTCACGATTTGGAAGGATGGGCAGTTCGTGCTGCTCGCCATCCGAGAATCCGTCTCCGCTTGCAATCATCCTACAGATGAGCACAGTCCCGTTTCCTGCGGGCTGATAATCGAATGTAGCACTGGTGGTTTGTCCAGCCTTGACACTGAATTTCTGATTTGCCTTATAGATTTCCTCGTCGGTTTCAGGGTCGATAAGTGTCAAAGTAGCGGTTCCGTCGATATCTTTCTCGGAAGTGTTGAAGATGCGGGCCGATATTTTTGCATTATCTCCCACTCTGACGAATCTTGGAACATTTGGCTGAATCATCACATCTTTCTTGGCCACAGCCTCGGCAGTGATGGTGCCATAGTTCAAATCCATGTCGGTGGCAAGTCCTATCAACTTCCAGGTGGTAATACTTTCCGGTAGTGTGAATCTTAGTGACAGGTTTCCCTTAGCATCTGTGACGACGGCAGGCTTGAAGAAAGCCGTCTCATTGAGATTCTCACGAATCTGTGCCTCCTCACCACCTCGTTTCTGCTCATCATCATCCTGCGGTTTTTCTGCTTTTTCTTCATCATCAGCTGCATTTTTATCGAAATCTGCAGATTCTTCCGCCACAGCCATTGGAGCCGCCATGTCTGCCAAGGCCATTTCCTCATATCTCACATTAGCACTCTTTCTCAATCTCATGCCACCACTTAATGCGTCATTATAAAACCTGGGACCCCAGAATGAGAAGAGGTTGTCATCGTAAGTATAGTATTCAAGATCAGGAGTATCCTGTGACCTGAATCCCTTGGAAGCATACTTCGATATGCTGGAGAATACGAATCCATTCCACTTTGTGTGAGGCAGTAATGGTGATATACCGCTATAATAGGAGAAATGGTGAGGTGTGATTTGGTCGAGCGACTTATCATAGAGCGTGGCCATGAGTTGTGCGTTGGCCGGTTTGCCGTCGGGACGTGTGACAGAGAGTGTCCACTCCTCATTCTGTCCTGGTTTCAGTTTATCGCGGAAGGTTGTCCACTTCAGAATAAGTCGCTTGTCGGGCATTGTCCGGCTGATTGGGTGTGAATGCGAATACATCACTCCCTCTCTCACCCATGCGTAGGTGAGCAGCACACCCGTTCCATATTCTTTCTTGTATTTAAGCGAGATGTTGCGATTGGCGTTGTCGAGTTGGAATGTGCCGCTTTCGAGCACATTATTTCCAGCGATGACAGTGTAGAACACATGGGTCTGGGGGTCGGTTGTACCCACTTGAATGCGCACAGGGCTACCATCAGCGGGGAATTCACGTTCGGTGGCGTAGAACCAATCATGTGTTTCTATGCAAGGTTTCTTGTCGTCGAGTTTAAAGACAAGGAATTTCTGCTCCAGTGTGTCGGTTCCACAGATGGCAGTGACCATGTGTTCACCAGAAGCCAGCGTCTTGCCGATTGGTGTATCTTGATTGGCTTTAGTCTGATATTCCTTACCTCCGTCGATACGATATCTCACGTCGCCTTCTATTTCCACTCCGGCTGCGTTTCTCAGACTGAATCTGATGGTCTTCAACTTGTCAGCCAGTTCCTTTTTCGGCACATTGCAACTGAAAGCGGTTGTCTTGGTGCCCAGTGGCAGATAGGTCTCCCCTTCATGCGTTTCTCCAGCTTGGTCGGTGACTTTAGCATTGACTATAAAATTATAGAATCTGGCTACTCGATACTTGGCATCGTCACCGTCAGGGTTCTTTGGTAAAATGACCGGGACCCTCATGATAAACGCGCCATCGCCATCAGTAACAGTCGGCTCAGGCTCGTACTCATAATCATTCTCCTCTTCATTGTTGAACCACCACCACCAACGAGACTGGTGCCTCTCTACGGAATAATACACCCTTGCTCCCTGGACAGGAACACCGGCGTAAGTCTTGGCATAACCTTTCACCTCCACGGTGTCGCCATCGGCATAATGCCCGGTCACATCCTCAATCTCGACTTGGAAAGTGGGCCGTTTGTATTCCTCGACACTGAAATACTCAGTTTCCCAGAAGTCTTCCACTCTCAGCGAGAATGTGCCAGTCAATCCACTTTTGGGCAGTTGGAAGTCAGTATAAGCCTTTCCGAAATCATCCGTGACCAGTTCTTTTTCCTCCACCACATTGTGGTTGGCATCCCTGAGTTGCAATTTGACGGTCTCTCCTCTGAGGGCTTTAGCCTCATAACTGTCACGCAGTGAAGACATCAGCAAAGCCGCATGGACGGTCTGGCCCGGGCGATAGATTGCACGGTCGGTGTAAATATTGATTCGCCGAATGTTGGAGCCTGATGACATCGAGAAGTCATCTATCCATAGACTCTGAAGCGGGCAGAAATTGTCGTCGGCTGTCGTAGCATAAATATTTGGCCTTGAGGAATAATTCGATTTCAAGGTGATAATAGTCTCTCCATTCCCGTCGCAGGTGGTGTTCACGACCATATTCTTCTTGCTCTGGTAAAATGGTGCGAAATCAATTTTGACTTTCGCATTGGGTAAAGGCTTTCCTGTGGTGGCACTCACTACTGCCAGACGCAGTTTTTTGCCGGGCAATTCCTGTGAGAGGACATAGACATCGCTGACATAGAAGAGGAAATAGCGAGTCATTTTCTCCTCGTGACTTGTTGTAATTTGCCCCAGGTAAGCACCAGGTGCGAGTGCAGGAATTTCCAGCGAGTCGTTCGTCAAGTCAAAATCTCTCTTTCCTGGGAAAGACTTGGAGAGTTCGATTTTGGTATCCTTCACGATGTGCTTTTTGACTTCGTTGAGCTCTTTTTCACGGTCGACGTTATAAACAGTTTGAATATCGATGTCCACCCTGTTGATAGTCACGGTGAGGCTCTCGCAATTCCTGACTCCTCTAAATTCAACCTTATGAGGCTTGTTGGGCAGCAGCACTTTGCTTCCGAAATCGAGGAGCCATGCAGGAGTCGTCATCTGGGTACGCGCATTTCTAAGCATATTGGTACGTTTCCAGGTACCCCATCTTTTTAGTGCATAGTCGATATAATTGATTTTGTCCTCGACTGTGAATGACTTTAAGTCGTTCATAAACGAGTAACGGGAGACGGCCAGTTCTCCAGCCACCTCCGTGTCGCCATACTCTTCGAGAAGTGAATCCACACGCAGTATGCTCTTCTTCGCACCTAATGTCCGGGCATCCTTTTCCACCATCAGACAAGCCAGCAGGCAAGCAGCGTTACGATTGCCATGTGCCTTATAGTACTCATACATGGTTTTGATGTCCTCAGCCTGGAATCCAATGACATGAAGCAAATCGTTGTCAAACCATTTGCTGTCGATACCCTTGTGAAGAAGAGGAACATAACTCTCGGCTTTCTGAGCTGCCAGCAGTTCGGGCTGCTCCATTGACTTTTTGAAAAAGTCTACTTTTTCCTCATCGCTATCCTTTGTCAGAAAAGAGTTCTGACGATAGACCGTACCGAGCACAGAATTATAGACAGCAAAGAGAACGGGATCTTTGCCCTCGAATGTCTTTGCCTCATTGACCAGTCGGTTCACCTCAGATTGAAGAGAATCAGGAGTAACAGAAGTGACTGCAACCACCCTTTTCAATTCAGCCTTGAGCAGGTGACCGTATTGGTGAGAGGTTCGGGATTTATCAATAATTTTATCCAAGACACTAATTTGGGTCTTTGGCAAATCCTTGGATACAGCCTCCTCATACTGTTTCCAAAGTTCATTGATCGTTTGTGAAAACATTTGAATTGGCATAAGGATAGTTAGTATAGTTATCCAGAGAAACTTTTTCATGCAATCATTTTTTAACCTTTAACGCTACAAAGATAAGGTTTTTTCCTATAACAGTCAAATAAAATCAGCAAAAAAACTCATTTCATAATGTTTTTTTATAAAATGCACGCGAAATGTGGCCGCGCACAAAGTTTTTTCGCTATTTTTTAGTGGTATTTAACACTTAATTTCCGCCTCAAGTCAATTCATAAATCATCATTCACAATTACGCACATTGGCACTGCGAGCATCCCGGCCTGTATCTGCAATCGCAATGTCGAGCCATCATTCATCAATTGTGGGCGAAGTCGAAGGCGCTCCCCAAGTATATAAAATATCTATTTTCAGTTTTCAATCTTATACTTTCAAAAAATGATGAAAATATTTGAAAAATGCCGTTTGGATAAGTCCTCTTGTCAGCAAGTAAACCACAAAGGCGAACCATAATGCATGATTGGCCCAGGACTCACGTAGAAGCAGGAATAAGACAAAGAAAATCAGCGTTGCAATAACCGAGGAATACAACATTCCCCGAGTGGCAGTGATGCCAATATACACCCCATCCCAGATGAAAGCCATCGCGCCGGCGAGAGGGACGACAACTGCCCATGGGAAGAATTCCGCAGATGCCGAAATTACATCCGCATCATCAGTAAATAGAGTCAAAAATGGCTTACCACCAATAAGATACAAGATTGTGAAGAAAGTTACCACAATTGCTCCCCACAGAATCAACCGCTTGATGACAGCATAAAAAACGGATGCGTTCTTAGCCCCATAAGACTTGCCGGCCAGTGCTTCTCCTGCAAATGCGAATCCATCCATCACATATGAGAAAAGGATGAAAAGTTGCATGAGCAACGTGTTGACCGCCAGAATGACCGCCCCCTGCCGTGCTCCTGCCGCAAGGAAATAAAAATTGACAGTCACAAGGAAAATGGTACGAATGAAAATATCGCTATTTACTTTGAAAAAACCAAACATTTTTTGTTTTTCGAACAGTCCTGTCCATTTTAGGTGTTTCAAGAGTTTCCGGTAATATAGCAGCAGGAGAGTGCACGATAAAAACATCCCCACATACTGAGCGATGACCGTTCCCCACGCTACACCTTTCATCCCCAATCCCAGACCATAGACCAATATCAGGCTGGCGATAATGTTGACCACATTCTGTGTGATGGCGATCACCATGGGGAAACGCGTGTTTTGCATACCTATATACCACCCAGTAAGCCCATACATGGTAAGCATGGCTGGTGCTCCCCACACACAGATACTGAAATATGTGGATGTAAGATTTCGTATTTGCGATTCTGGCTGGACAATCGCAAATGCCAACTGTCTGATGGGACTCTGCAAAATGATGATGGCCAAAGCAACTCCCAGCGCCACCGCCAGCGACCTGACGAGCAACTGTGCCACATCGGTCAGCCGTCGTGCTCCCAACGCCTGGGCCGTCATTCCACTGGTGCCCATCCTGAGGAATCCGAAAATCCAGTAAATGACATTGAAAATCATGGCACCCACAGAGATGGCGCCAATATAGGCGGCATCCCCGAGGTGTCCTACAATAGCCACATCAACCATGCCCAGCAGGGGCACGGTGATATTGGAAACGATCGACGGCAGAGCCAGCCTTAGAATCTGTCGGTCGTATGTGTTCATTTTCAGCCTTTGGCCATGGTGTAGATGGCCACCATGTCGTCTTGCTTGAGCAATCGGATACTTCCCAGAATGAGCTGTCCGTCGTGACTTGCTCGCCTTGCCATCTCCAGAATCTCCTCATCGGTAATCTCGCGTCCAAGGAGTTCGCGTATGCTTGTGGGCATTCCGATTTGCCTATAGAAAACCTCCATGGCCTCGATGCCCTTCTCTGCCGTTCGCAGTGGTGAGGTGAAGTCGTTTTCCACGCCCATCACATTGACAGCGAAACGAGCAAATCTCTCCTCATGTCCGGGGAGCACGTAGCGAGCCCAACTTCCCCAGATGGCAGCCAGTCCGGCTCCGTGAGTGACATCGAACATAGCACTGAGTTCGTGCTCCAGCTTATGGGTAGCAAAATCCTTGCATGTTCCACATTCCATGAGGTCGTTGTGCGACAGGCTTCCAGCCCACATGATTTGTGCGCGATTGCGGTAATCCTCAGGGTTTCGCAGGACCTCGATGGCACTGTCCTTGACAGTGCGGATAAGAGCCTCGGCAAGGGAGTCGGTGAGTGTCATATCATCCACTGCTGTGAAATAACGCTCCATGGTGTGCATCATAATGTCGGTTGCTCCGGCAGCCGTCTGATAGGCGGGCAATGTGAATGTGCGCTCGGGATTCATCACGCAGAAGCGGCAGCGGCACAGGTTGTTGTTGAATCCCCTCTTGTCGTTGTTGTCATCGTTGGTGATAACGCAACTGTTGCTCATCTCCGACCCGGCGGCAGGGATGGTGAGCACGGCGCCGATGGGGAGTGCGGATTTTGGCGTAGCCTTTGCTGTCCAGAAATCCCAGGGTTCTCCATCGTAGTCCACACCGTATGCAATAGCCTTGGCAGAGTCGATGACGCTGCCTCCTCCCACAGCGAGTATGAAATCCACTTTCTCATCACGACAGAGTTGGACGCCCCTTTTCACGAGCGACAAACGAGGGTTGGGCACAACCCCTCCAAGTTCAACGTAAGGAATTTTCTCGTCACGCAGGATGCCCAGCAGTTTGTCGAGCAGTCCCGAGCGACGGGCACTCTGCCCACCATAGTGCACGAGCACTTTCTTTCCACCATATTGCCTGACCAGTTTACCTGTCTTCTCCTCCGACTCTTTGCCGAAGACAATCTCCGTAGGAGCATAAAAATTAAAATCTCTCATGTATAATTTTTGATTTGTTGATGATTCGGTCGAGTAAGTAGAGGGACTTTCACCCTCCCTTCTCACGGAACCGTGCTTGACAGTCTCCCATCACACGGCTCTTCGTACTTAACTCTTTTGTTAATTGTTATTTAATGTTAGTTTAACTCTCA
>Ga0247611_10001430_pt1 | contig 42453 bp, 36 predicted proteins | sample 177DNAGHGhighgp2_FD_192422 | JGI IMG/M metagenome (GOLD analysis project Ga0247611, IMG submission 192422) | Sheep rumen microbial communities from Palmerston North, Manawatu-Wanganui, New Zealand - 1770 DNA GHGhigh gp2 | ecosystem: Host-associated > Mammals > Digestive system > Stomach > Rumen... | reverse complement strand
TGCTAGCCTGCACATCCTCGCGGCGGCGCACACGCTCGGCGAGTGCCTCAGGGTAGGTGACCACCCAGCGCACCTCCTTGTCGTCAAACCAGCGGTTCAGCACCTCGGTGCGCAGGATCTCGTTGGGCGCATCCACCTGGCCATACTTGATGTCGCGCTTGTAGCCCGAGGGGAAGATGAGCGCCTGCTTGTCGCCTGCCAGCTGGCACAGGTCATTGTACATGTAGCCCGCCTCGTCCAGGTCGTTCATGACAATCAGGTAAGGGCACCCTTGCCGAGGCAGTCCGGCAAACAGCATTGCCGCGCTGGACCCCGCCAGCCCGTCAATCACGGCATTACCACTCGCAGCCAGCAGCTTTTTTAACGCCGCCGTCCGCCCCTTACCGGTCAATAGCCCACACAACTCCCTAATATCCATGACATTGTTCTTTGTAGAGACGCAAAATTTTGCGTCTCAAAAATGCAAAGTTACTCAATATTCCCCAAACACAACCCAAAAACAACAAAAGACGTGTTGTCCTGTATTACGGGTTGCCAACCCGTAAAAAAAATTATCAGAAAGAAAACAAAAAAGAATTCAGTAATCATTCATCAAAGAGTCTATTAACCCAATCATCGAGAGCACCGATAATGTCTTCTCCTTGAGTCTCATGGTAGCGGTCTTCGTCATCAGGGTAGTAAACATCCATCACACAATCATACATTGCATTAGTTTGATAGGCGATGGGAATACCATTTTCATCTTCGTCCATGGAGTCTTCTCCATATCCGCCAGTATACCCATGTAAGCGAAGCCACACTAGGTAGTCAATAATATCATAGATACTTTCGATATACTTGGGACATCTGAAATCTCCTTTCAATAATTCCAATAAATTACCAGTAATAAGTTGACCATTTATTTTCATGACAGACTACATTTTAGGCTGTTGTATTGTTCATAGTGTTGTTCTATTAGTTTGGCATCTGGTAAAAACCTGTCGGGCAAATGTATAACCTTATTATCAATACTAGCTAAATAGTCTTTAAAAGCTCCATCCTCAGTAGTATCCAATAATTTTTCTGAAATATCTATCAGATAATCAGGAGTTACCGCAAACAAAAAATTGTCAAATGCCTTGTGGAAAAAGCTATTAAGACATAACCCATTACAAGGATTTGTTCTGTTGTTTGGATCATCTTTCCATGATGAAATGTGGCAAGCTTCTAATAGTGATTGATCCGATACACCACTAATGCAACATTGATAATTATATGATGTGAGAACAGCAGCTCTAAAGAATCGCTGATTAACGCGCTGGCGGACAACAGCAATACGTTCCTCACCAACGGGTAGAGATTTCTTATCAAGATGATTGGATGTTTCAATGTCTTGTTGTTTATATTGTGCGATGATTTTTTCACTCTCAAAAGCCAGACCATCAGGATTTGCTTTGAATTCATTCCAGACCATTTCGTCAAGTTTACTACCGTTACTTAGGCCAGTAATTCCCCTGGCTCTTAAGGTTGGATCAAGCCTTCCCAAATTTCCAATCTTGAGATTCATCGCAGCAGGAGAGCGACCGATTAGTTCCGCATATTGCTTTACTAATGGATGTGTTGCTCGGCTTTCCTTGAAAGGTATTTTACAATATAAATTCAATGCAACAATAATCTCTTCTCTTGTCCAGTTCCTACTTGTTGGCATGATAATACTGTTTTGGGTTTTGATATCGCAAAGATAATACAAAAGAGCTGAAAAGTCTCAGTCATTTAATAGTATCGACCAATGCTCGATTAATTTCACGGCCATTTCCTTATATGTGACTTCAAATTTTTTGCCTTTAAGGTGCAGATAATGAGAGACTATAGCAAGTTGTGTCTCAAAGGGCATAATGTTGCTTTCGGTGTCAAAAAACGGAGTTTTGCTAAATTTTTTCTTCCCAAATTCGAATATATTGAAAGTCTGATAGTCCATATTATAAGTTTAAAATAATTAGCTTATCTGATTGCTTGTCAAAACTCTACTTATAGAATTATTGGTTTTTAGCGCAAATATAGGTTCTATTTATCTAATGTACAACGGACAACTGTCTACATTTTGGGCGGTGTTTTCAAAAAATTGAGAGCCGCGCTTGTCGCTCAGTGCAAAGCATGGATATGAGCGTTGTTTTTCAGTTGAGCGTTTCAGCCTCAGAATAATTAGAAATCTCAGTTGTTTGTTTAAGTATGCGGATGACCAATAATAGTTGTTTCAATGTTGTGCAAGTTGTTTGAAACCTTAGCGTGGGGTGGGGGTCTAGAGTGCGCCAGCCCAATCAGTATAATTTGCGTAATTCGTAGTTTATAATGCGAGCATAAAAAGCCTTTTGTCGTTGACAGCCGACTGCCGTGTTTTTTACATTTGTGCTGAGGGGAAGGAAAGCCTTTAACATTTATTAAGAGTTCCGCACGCCACTTACTTAATGAAAAGCAAGTTTGCCGTTGCTGATAATCAGCAGGTTACTGAAATAGCCCCAAAAACAGCCATAGCATTTTGACGTTTCACGCCCAAATGCTATGGCTGACCACAAAGACTAATAAGTAGCTACTATTTCCGCCTTTTCTTGCCAGTGATGTTGAGGATGCGGTTGTACTCGCCGGGCTTGTTGAACATCTCCTGGGCCTTGTCGAGGCACTCGTCGTTCTTGATGGCGTTCTGGACCTGGCCGCGCTGATAGTACAGGCGGTCCATGATCTCCTGTGAGAGCAGGGTGGAGATGTCCCGGCGGTGCAGGTCGAGGTCGTGGTCAAGGTCGTGCTTGAGCATCTGCTCCAGGCGGTCAAACTGGGCGGCTGTGGAGTCGTTCATGTAGCCCTCGGTGGTCGCGGTCTTGCGCAGGGTGGCGAGCTGCTGTTCACACACCTTGTCATACTCAAACTTGGCAGGGTCGATAAATGCCTTGAACTCGTTGAATATCTCGTCGGTGATCTCAAAGTCGGCGGGATTGGGAATCTCGTCGCGGTGTTGGGCGACATACTTGGTGGCGAAGTCAAAGTCCCACTGGTCGCGCATGATGTTATAGACAATGCGCTTCAACTCGCGCGGCTCGATCTTGATGTCGGGGGTGATGCCACCGCCGCCACGCACCTCGCGACCGTGGGCGGTATGGAAAATCTGGGCGATGCTGTCGGCTGCGCTGGTCTTCTTGTAAGAGCCGTCGGCGTTGCGGTTGCCGTAGTCCACTTCCTGGATGAGTCGCCCGCTGGGGATGTAGTACTTGGCGATGGTCACCTTGAGCATCCCGTCATAGGGCAGGGTGCGTGTGGACTGCACCAGTCCCTTGCCAAAGGAGCGGCTGCCGATGATGACCGCGCGGTCCAGGTCCTGGAGGGCGCCCGCAGTGATCTCGCTGGCACTGGCTGAGCCGCCATCGATGAGCACGGCCAGCGGGATGCTGGTGTCAACAGGATCGGTAGTGGTCTTGTAAGTGCGCTCGCTGGACTTGTCGCGACCGCGCATGACGAGCACTTGGGTGCCTTTAGGTACAAAGCAGCCCACGATCTGGATAGCACACTCGACGATGCCGCCGCCGTTGCTGCGCAGGTCGAGCACGATATTCTTCACGCGGGGGTCTTTTTTCAGCTCAATGAGGGCGTCGCGCACCTGCTGTGCCGATTTCTCGTTAAAGGTGCTGAGGCCGATGTAGCCGATGTTGTCACGCGTCACGCCATAATAGGGCACGGGGTTGACGCTGATGGTCTCGCGGGTGAGGTTAAAGGTCTTGACGCTGTCCTCCTCCCAGGGGCGCACGACCTGCACGGTCAAGCGCGTGTTGGCCTGACCCTTGAGCCGCTTGCTCACCTGGTCGCTCGTCCAACCAGTGGTGCTGTCGTTGTCGATCATGATGATGCGGTCGCCGGTGCGGATGCCTGCCCGTGCCGCCGGGCTGCCCTCATAGGGGCCGCTGATGTACACACCCTTGACACCGTTCATCGTGCGCTCCATGATGTAGCTGCCGATGCCGCCATACTCGCCGGTGCTGATGGTCATGAAGTCATCGGCTTCCTTGGCGGGAATGTACTCGGTATAGGGGTCGATGTCGTCGAGCATCGCGTTGATGGCGTTCTCGATGGTCTTTTGGGCATCGATGGTGTCGACATAGAACGTGTTCAATTCCTTGTACAGCGAGTTGAAGATGTCCAGACTGCGTGCAACGGCAGCATCATCGTTGACCGCCTTGTCGTCGTCGGCAAGCGCTGCGGGGGCAGCCAGGCACAGTGCCGCGCAAGCCCAAGCGAAATATTTAAGCGTCTTTTTCATTACAATAGTTATATTTGGCTGCGAAAATACTACTATTCCACGAAATTGAGCATTTTTAGGGCGATAAAAAACCGCAAATGAACGAAATTTTTCAAGTTTTTTCATTTTTTTATTGCACAGTTCAAATATTGGCACTAACTTTGCACCGCATTTTTCGGCAGGGTTTGCCGCAACGATGCATTCAAGCTTCTTTAGCTCAGTTGGTTAGAGCATCTGACTGTTAATCAGGGGGTCCTTGGTTCAAGTCCAAGAAGAAGCGCGAAGTAACATAATGGATAAGTGAAGCTTCTTTAGCTCAGTTGGTTAGAGCATCTGACTGTTAATCAGGGGGTCCTTGGTTCAAGTCCAAGAAGAAGCGCCAGAAACGAGACTGCGTAAGCAGCCTCGTTTCTGGTTTCAATAAGGTGGCCCAAGTGGGGGAGGGGTGTGGCTGTTGCCCAGTCGATACTGGCCAGCGGCAGGGTTGATAACGTGATGATAAAAAGCAGCAAAGACCGAGCGCTTAATCAAGGAAATTGCAGTACCTTTGCAGCATGACACTGAATACCGCCACTATCGTCAACTACAAGAACATCGCCGAGGCCCGGCTGGAGTTCTCGCCTAAGCTGAATTGCCTGATAGGCAATAACGGCCAGGGCAAGACCAATGTGCTCGATGCGATCTATTACCTGAGCATGTGCCGCAGTTATGCCTCGACGGGCGACAACAGCGCGGTCATCCGCCATGGCGAGCCCTACATGATGCTGCAAGGCAGCTACACCCGTCAGGACACGCCGCTGGAGATCAGTGTGGCCCTGCAGCGTGGCAAGCGCAAGGTCGTGCGCCGTGACGGCAAGGAGTACCAGCGCCTCAGCCAGCACGTCGGGCTGTTGCCCGTGGTGATGGTGTCGCCCATGGACTGGGACTTGGTGCGCGGTAGTGGCGAGGAGCGTCGCCGCTTTATGGACCTGATTATCTCGCAGAACGACAGCGAGTATCTCGAGGCGCTCATCCGCTACAACAAGGCTGTCGAGCAGCGCAACGCCATGATCAAGAAGGAGATGCGTGATGCCTTGCTCTATGAGACCGTCGAGGCCGAGATGTCGCGGCATGCCGCATTGCTGCACCAGCGTCGCTGTCAGTGGGTTGAGCAGTTCCTGCCCATCTTCATGCACTATTATAACACAGTGGCCGGTGAGGGCGAGACCGTGAGGCTCGAGTACAAGAGCCACTTGAACGAGGGCACGATGCAGGAGCACCTGGCGGCCACGCGTGAGCGCGACATGATCTTGGGCTATACTACGCGAGGTGTGCATCGCGACGACTTGGAGCTGCTACTCAACGATTATCCTATGCGTCGCACGGGCAGCCAGGGACAGTGCAAGACTTACACCATCGCCCTGAGGTTTGCCCAGTTTGACTTCCTCAAGGCCAACAATCCCGCCGTGCCCACACTGCTGCTCGATGACATCTTTGACAAGCTCGACGCCAGCCGTGTGGAGCGCATCATCGATGTGGTGTCAAGTGACCGCTTCGGTCAGATTTTCATTACCGACACCAATAGCACCCACCTTGACGAGATCGTTGCCCGCCAGGGCGGCGGACATTGCCTGATGCACGTCGAGAATGGTGCGATCACCGCCATGAAAGGAGGTGGGGCAGCATGAAGCGCACCGAGGCCAAGAACATCGGGCAGATCATCAACGACCTGCTCAAGAAGGAAAACCTCGACGTCGCGCTCGACGAGCACCGTGCCAGTGCGCTGTGGCCCCAAATCGTGGGTGACGGCATCAACCGCTACACCATCAAGCGCTATGTCAAGGACGGCGTGATGACGGTGCACTTGTCGTCGGCCTCGCTGGCCAACGAGCTTATGCTCAACCGCGCCACGCTCATCGCCCGCATCAACGAGGCCCTGGGCCGCGAAATCATCCACGAAATCATCTTCAAATAATCACTAACAGCAAAATAACTGTTAACTAAAAAATGAATCACGCTATCGAAGCCCAATATCCATTCAAGTGCACGACGCCGCTGCAGTTGCGTTTTAACGACGTTGATGCGCTGGGGCACGTCAACAATTCGGTCTATTTCCAGTTTTTTGACCTGGGGAAGACACAGTACTTCAAGGGATTGAATGTTCAAACCGACATCGACTGGCGACGGCCCACAGTCATCATCGCCAATGTGAACTGCAGTTTCCTGGTTCCCACGCTGTTTAATGAGACGGTCGAGGTGCTCACCCAGTGCTCCCACTTGGGCAACAAGAGCTTGACGCTGCTGCAACACTTGGTCAACAGCGAGACCCGCGAGGTCAAGTGCACCTGTGCAACCGTCATGGTGAATATGGACCCGCAGACCAACCAGCCCAGCCCCATTCCCCAGGTGTGGCGCGATGCGATCATCGCCTTCGAGGGGCACGAGTAATCAGGTATTCTCTCTTGTTGATGCCTTTTTGTACTCTTTACGATACTTCCTCGTGGCGATAAGATTGACCACATGGCCAATGCCCAATATAATCAGCGGAAGCATTACTGCTGCAATAATCAAGCAGATAATATAGCCGTCTTGCACGAATGGGGAATCAGCGCTTTTAAAAACTTTAATAATAGATGAGGGAAACGCTGCCAGCATCACAATGCTCTGCGTAAAGAGGCTACAGAGCAAGACAAATCCCTGTCGCCATAAAGTACCCCACAAACTGTATCCGAATATCTGCTTGTAACCAATGACGTAATAGACCGCCGTGACCAAGGTTGATGAAAATGAGAGGAAAGGTGATTTGGAGTAATCAAGCGGAATAAACAGGAACGACACCACAACACCAATAACCTGGAAAAACACCTGAATAAAGAATCCCTCAGGCAAGGTGTGGTGAGTGTGACGTGGCGAGTAGCGGAACATCACCCATGTGGGTAAGATGGCTAACGTTGACGTGATTAACATCGCCCAGCTCAGATGGTTTTTATACCAAAGATAATACTCCTTGGCTGTGCCGAGATCTTTCTCAATTGACAAATGGAACACGTTAGGTAACAACCAGAAAGCCACAAACGAGTAAATTACCGCTACGATAAACAGCATCTTCACTGGTGGGAAGCTCACCTGGCGCTTGCCGTCGATATAGTCGCTGATGATGTGGCCTGGCCGCAACAGCAATTGCCAGATTGAGTAGAGCAGCGAGCGTGTGCCCAAGCCCCAAATGTCCATGACACCCTGGTGAACGCTAAGCCACCCGATGCGACCCATACCAGCTTTTTGCGAGCAAATGGGGCAGAAGTTGCCCGTGAAATCGTTTCCGCAGTTGTTGCAATGCTGCAATTCGTTGGACAGGAGTTTGTAATCATGAGGCTTTTCTTGCCACTGCTTGAAATGCTCATATTTCACTTTTATCTGCGCTTTGTCCATTGTCTTCTATCCTTTTATATTGTGCAAAATTAACGCTTTTTTCCCATTAGATGCCATTGTGGCACAAAAAGCTACACCAAATGACCAAAAAATGAAATCAAGGGACAAGAAACTAGAAACTATTTCTTACCTTTGCAGGTCAATTACCATCTTTTACCGAAATATGGACGTAAAACAATCAATGAGAGAAATCCTGGACGCCGAGAGCAAGGCCGTCCTGAACATACCTATTACTGATGCTTATGAGGAGGCTGTGAACCTCATCGTGGAGCAAGTCAAGCACGAGGGTGGCAAGCTGGTCACCTCGGGCATGGGCAAATGTGGCCAAATCGCCGATAACATCGCCACCACCTTTTCTTCGACGGGCATTCCCGCCATCTTCCTGCACCCCAGCGAGGCCCAGCATGGCGACTTGGGTGTCGTGCAACCCCATGACGTGTTGTTGCTGCTGTCCAACTCGGGCCGCACCAATGAGATTTGCGCGCTGGTCCAGCTGGCGCATAACCTGTACCCGCAGCTCAAGATCGTGGTCATCACGGGCAACAAGGACAGCGAGCTGGCCCATCTGGCCGACATCTGCCTGTGGACGGGCAACGCTCCCGAGGTGTGCCCGCTAGGGCTCACTCCCACGACCTCGACAACGATGATGACCGTGATTGGCGACGTGCTGGTGGTCAACACCATGCGCGCCACCGGCTTCACTAAGGAGGATTACGCCCTGCGCCACCACGGTGGCTACCTGGGCAGCATCGCCAAGGGAACGAAATATTAATAACATATCGATAAATAATGAATCCGCTACCCATCAGCGTCGCGTTGCCGCGCTTCAAGAACGACATGACCATCGCCCGTGCTCAGATGGTCACGTCGGGCACGATGCCCACTGTCAAGGGACTTGAAGATGGCATCGTCACCGAGATGCAGATGTGCTATGCGGAATACCTCATTGCCGAGAAACGCGATCTTGAGGCCGAGCAGGTCATTGAGGGTTTCATCTATGACGACGACCGCATGATGGCGCTACCCGAGCTTTATGCCGCATGGCTGTGGCTCGCGCGCATGGCCCTGCTCATCGACGGCGGCAACGCATCGCTGTCGCTAGGCGCTGCCGAGAACGCCCTGCTGGTGCTCTCGGGTCATCACGGCAAGAAGACCGAGGATTTTCACGCCATCGTGGCGTCACTGCTCTATAATCTGGCGCTGGCACACCATGACATGGGCGACAATAGCCGCGCCGCCAAGGAACTGACCAAGGCACAGCAGATGCTGGAGCGTCTTGCCAAGCGCAACGAGGCGCGATTCTCGGCGATGCTACTCATGGCTGTCGAGGCCTCGACCGAGGTCATCAAGTCCAAGACCAAGCAGATGAACGTGCTGGCCCATTACCAGAGTGCGAGCGAGTTGTACATGAAAGAGCTCAACAGCGACGACGCCAACGCCACCCGCACAGCGATGTCCAACCTCGTGGATACCCTGGGCAAGGAGGGCGACATCATGCTCGAGATGGGTAACGGCCGCAATGCCGTGAAGTATTACACCAAGGCCCTGCGCTACCAGAAGAAGTTGGGCGAGAAGATGGGGCACCGCGAGTTAACGCTTTCCATCGGCCTGGCCAAGGCGCTCATGCGCCTGATTAACCGTCGAGCCGCCGCCGAGCAACTGTTGCGCTCGCTGCTGCCGCTGGCCCAGCGCCTTGACGCGACAGCCGAGGTACACGAGATACAAGACTTGTTGAACAACAAAAATAAAAACGTGAACATCATGACACTGCTCAAGAGTATTTTTACTGCCGCGCTCATCATCGTCGGCACCCTGGGGACCCAGGCCCAGCTCATCGTCGGCCACCGCGGCTCGCAATGGGGTGTGGAGAACACCCGTGCCGCCTTTATCAACGGCGCCAATGCGGGCGCATGGGGCCTGGAGTGTGACATCCGTGTCACCAGCGACGGTACCTTTATCATCAGCCACGACGACAGCTACAAGCGCTTGGGTGGCCCCGAGACAAAGATCGCTGACATGAGCACCGCCAGCTTACTCTCCACGCAGCTTACTCACAAGCGCCATGGTGTCACCTATGCCGGCACACCCTGCACCCTGGGCGAGTTCCTTGACATCTGCAACGAGTACAACGTCGTGCCCGTTATCGAGGTCAAGGTGTGCACCAATATCCATAGCAACACCAAGGCCGAGAACGAGCCCGTCTTTGACGGCATCCCCGCCCTGATCAACCTCATTGACCAGAAGGGGCTCACTGACAAGGCCGTCATCATCTCGTTCATGCCCGGAGTGGTTGACTTTATCAACCGCCACTATCCTGACGTCACCGTGCAGGTGCTCGCTGGTGAGGACGATGGCTCGATCATGGAGTGGGTGGAATGGTGCAAGCAGTATCACATGGACCTAGACGTGGTTCACACCCTTGTCACCAAGGAGGCCGTTGATGCCATGCACAAGGCCGGCCTTAAGGTCAACGTGTGGACCGTTGATAAGGTCGAGGACTTTGAGCGTGTCAAGGCCATGGGCGTGGACTTCATTACCACCAATGCTCGCTTCCCCAACGAACTGTAACTTTCATAGTCATTCAGGACTATAACATCCATCAAGAAATGTCTACTCAACTCAATATAACCGAGGGCAGCAGTGCCCTGCACACCCTACCGCACGTGGACGGCCTTACCGTGGGCATCGTCTGTGCCGAGTGGAACGACCAGATAACAGGAGCTCTGCTACAGGGCGCCCTTGACCTCTTCAAGCAGGAGGGCTACGAGGACATTACCGTTGCCCACGTGCCCGGCACGGTGGAACTGACCTTTGGAGCCGCGCAGATGGCGCACAGCGGGCGCTATGACGCTGTCATCATGATTGGCTGTGTCATCCGTGGCGGAACACCCCACTTTGATTATGTGTGCGAGAACGCCACCCAGGGATGCGCCTACCTCAATGCCACCCAGGACGTGCCCGTCATCTTCTGTGTCCTCACCTGTGACGACATGCAGCAGGCACTTGACCGCGCTGGCGGAGCCTTGTGCAACAAGGGCACCGAGGCCGCCGAAGCCGCCATCAAGATGGCTCACTTCGCCCGCCACTTCAGCCGATAGAATAGCTATTTGTTTCCTGTTTATTATGAGTAGAGACGCAAAATCTTGCGCTTCCCGTGAGGTGTGTTAGTAGCGCTCAACAAGCGGGTGTGTCATAATTGCAATGTCGTTACATATATCGGCCTACGGCCGAGAAATTTAAACAAATTATTTAAAAAATTAAATAAAAATTTAATTTGTTCTAATTTTAATACAAAATTTGTTTTAATTTCCCGAAACTTGGCGTCATCTCAGCCATTGAAGTAAACTTCATGGCCTTCGATTTGCTCAAGTTTTCCCGCCCGAAGGGCGGTTATAAATCCAGCAGATCAATTATGACACACCCTCAAAGCTTTGTGTATTATAATTAGATGAATGTCAGTGTGCTAAGTAGTCAAACTGACGTTATTTGTTCTTGAAATACTCCTTCATCTGGCGCTTTACTCTAGGCGAGAGCGCGATGATGGTGAACATGGTGCAGAGGGCCATCAGCGCGAAGGCGAGGTCCATGATGCTCACCATGGTCTTGAGGGGAATCACTGCAGCGACAACTATCATCGCCAGGTAGTAGTAGTTGTACCACTTGACGTTGTGGGCGCCAAAGAGGTAATTGGTGCACTTTTGCCCATAGTAGCTATAGGAGAACATCGTCGAGAAGGCAAAGAAGAACACAATCGTCATGAGCAGCAGTTGTCCGATGCCCGGCAGCAGCTGTCCCCATGCTCCCAAGGCTACATAAAGGCCCTTGGGGTCGGTCAAGCCCACATAATTACCGGCAATGATGATGGGAATTGATGTCAACGTGCAAACCAGTCCCGAGTCGATGGCGGGGCCCAGCATGGCGATGAGGCCCTCTCGCACGGGTTCGGTGTTCTTGCTCGCGCCGTGCATCATCGAGGCGGTACCCACGCCAGCCTCGTTGACAAAGGCCGCGCGGCGAGCGCCTGTCAGGGCCACATAGGCAAATGCACCGAAGCCTGCCCGCATGTCAAACGCGCTCTCAAAAATCTTGCCAAACACGCCAGGAATCTCCCTGAAGTTCAGCGCCATGATGACCAACACCATAATCAGGTAGAGCACCACCATCACGGGCACGATGCGTGATGCCAGCAGGGCGATGCGCTTGATGCCACCCAAGATGACCGCGCCGACAATCAGCACCATCACGACACCCATAATGAGGCGCAACGTCACCGTGTTCTCGATGCCCATGGGGGTGGTGAACACCGTTGTTACCGACTCCACCAGCTGGTTAGCCTGCATGAAACACAGCGTGCCCACGAGGCCGAATATCGAGAATGCCACGGCCAGCGGTTTCCACTTCTTGCCTAAGCCTTGGGTGATGATATACATGGGGCCACCCTGTACCTCGCCGGCACTGTCGCGCCCCTTATACATTATAGATAATGTCCCCTCAAAGAATTTGGTTGCCATGCCCACCAGTGCGCTGACCCACATCCAGAAGACTGTGCCTGGACCGCCAATCGACAAGGCGATGGCTACGCCCGCGATGTTGCCCATGCCCACCGTCGCCGCGATGGCACTGAGCAGCGCCTGGACTGAGCTGATCTGGCCCGACTGCTTGCCGCTGTCGCTGGCCTGTTTCTCCCGCAGGACCCTTAATGCCCATGGCAGCCGCCTGATAGATACCGCCCCCGAATAGATGAACAGGAACAACCCGCCACCAATGAGCAGGAAAAACTCAGGATAGCCGCACACCGCATCGCTTGCTGACACAATCCAGTCACTTAACTTCTCTAGCATGTCTCCCATAATCTTTGATTCTTAGTTTTGATTTTTCGCAAAGGTACAACTTATTTCCTATCGTTCAAATTCCAGGGTGAGTTATTTTTTAAGGGGTGGGCGAGAGGTGGGGAGTGGTAGATAGTGGGGATAATCGTGGTAAGGGATGAAAGGGTCCAATAGGTCCAATAGGGCAAATAGGTCTAATAGGACCAATAAGGCCAATAGGGCAAATAGGTGGAATTATGTTAAAATGCGTTAAATACTGGAGGTTTATTTGGTTTATAAAATAAACCGCTTTATATTTGCGGCATGAAACGAGAACGGTAATCGCGAGTGCTGTTCTTTTTTCAGAAGATTTTAGTTTATATTTTAAACCGCTTTATAGCCAAATTCAAAAAACAATTCAAGTTATGGAAGACAAGAAAATGACCGAGAAAGAGAGTCTCGAATTGATTACCGCGATGATTCAGCGGACTAAGGACCGCTACGTGGGCGACGGCAACATCATGCTGATGTGGGGTTACCTGTCGGTAGTAGTGGCCGTCCTGGTATGGATCTTGTTAGTGAAGACTCACAATCCGTTATGGAACTGGTTGTGGTTCGCCATCGGTGTTATCGGCGGCATCGCCACCCCGATTATGGACAAAAAGCAACGGGTGAAATCGGGTGTGAAGAGTTATTCCGATAAGCTCACTTCTCAGATTTGGACCATTGTGGGCTGCTCGGCGATTGTTGCTACGCTATTCTGCCTGGGATTTAGCCTGCTCAAGGGCTATGACGCGTGGAAGATGATGTTTGCCTTTGCGCTCATCATCGTGCCCATGGCCGAGATGGCCCAGGGCATTATCATCAAGGAGAAGTCGCTGGTGATAGGTGGTGCAATCGGTCTGGCATGCGGCATCTTCATTGTCTGCTGCATCGCGGCCGAGGTTCCCTTGTATGCCAGTCTGATTCTGCCGTTGTTCATCATTGCATTCATCTGCATGATGATTATCCCTGGCCACATCATTAACCATAAAGCCAAGCTGCAGCGATGAAAGAGTTGGATCCCATCCTTCACTCCCAGCTGCGGCTGGCGGTGATGTCCATTCTGATGAATGTGGACGAGGCCGACTTTGTCTACCTCAAGGAACAGACCGAGTCCACGGCCGGTAACCTGAGCGTGCAGCTCGACAAACTCTCCAATGCCGGTTACATCACTGTCACCAAGGGTTTTGTCGGCAAGAAGACGCGCACGACCTGCCAGGTCACTGACCAGGGCCGCAAGGCCTTCGAGGAGTATGTCGAAGCATTGAAAGGTTACCTAAACCTGTAAATGCTCGCGTTGCTCGCAGGTTAAAGGTTAAGGGTTAAATAGGCATCCGCGTTCCGTTTTGTCGGGAACGCGGATGTTTACTATCATCTTAGCGCCTTGGCGTCTTTGCGTGGAGTTTGCTTGCTAAGGGCTAAAAAGGTACTTTTTGTCTTCTTTTTTACAGGACTTGGGGTTTCTCGTTGGGGAGGTGGGTGCTGAGGATGCGTTGGGATTTGGGATAGAGGTTGTTGGCGCGGTTACCCAGGTTGTTGGCAAAGCCAAGCACGGCGCCCTCATGGGCAATGAGGACATAGCCGCGAGGACCGTCAACAGCGATGCTCTCGCCACGCAGGTAGCGCAGGGCGGTGGCATAATCCACATGGCAAGTCGGGAAGGCCTCGCTGGCTCTTGCCGATGACATCGCCAGGGCAGGGTGGGGCATGGTTTTGCGCCCCATGACGGTGGCTAGTTCCACGCCGGCGTGCAGCACGTTGAGCGAGGCGTGCAAGGCTGCTACCTCGTTGCGCCATTCCACGGGAGTGGCAAAATAAAGGTCTCCCTGCTGTTCTATCGCGAAACAATCGGGGTTAGCGAGCCAATTTTTGCCGATTTCATCGCATTTTTTGGTGTTTTTTCCCTTGAGGCGGATGTTTTGGCGCGGGGCATCGCCATCCTTGCGGAATACGGTCATAAACAGGCCCTCGCCATCCACACGGTGAGGCATGAAGCGGTAGCAGTGTGCGTCGCTGCCGATGGCCGGGTGGATGTTCCACGACGGCTCAACGGGTAACTCAATAGAGACGGCACCGAGTTCATTGACGATGAAATCGGCGATTTCCTCATTCTCCTGGCGATTGTAGGTGCAGGTGCTGTAGATGAGCAGACCCCCGGGGCGTAGAGCGTTCCACGCATCAGTGAGGATGCCGCGCTGGCGCTCGGCGCACTGATCGACCAGTTGGGGTGACCACTGGGCTACCGCCTCATCATCCTTGCGCATCATGCCCTCGCCGCTGCATGGCACGTCGGTAGCGATTACGTCAAAAAAGTGAGTCAATTTGCCTACTTGGACGGGCGCGTTGCTTGTCACAACACAATGGGGATTACCCCAGCGGATGATGTTGTCGGCCAGCACACGGGCTCGGGGCGGCACAATCTCGTTGGCGACGACCAGCGACCTCGAGGGCAAGGCTTGTAGGGCCGCTGTGGTCTTTCCACCAGGGGCAGCACACAGGTCCAGATAACGCACAGGCTCATGGATAAGGTGCTTGATCACGTGGCTGATGAACATCGACGAGGCATCCTGCACATAGTAGCGCCCCGCGTGCCAGTCGGGGTCAAACGTGAAGGCAGGACGGTCATTCAGATAAAAGCCCTTGTCGCACCAGGGCACTTGACGGGCTCCAGCGGGCACAATCGCGCCGCGCGCATCGTTGACGCGCACGGCTACGCTCGGCTCGGTGGTAGATATTGCATCCACCAGCGCCTCCCACTCGTCGGGGACCAGTTCTTGCAGTTGTTGTATAAAAGATTCAGGCAGATTCATCATCGCCCTCACATTAGGCGGTGGGCATTGCGGTCTTCTCGGGATTCAACTCACCGATGGTGATACCGCTACCCGGAGCAACGTTGCTGCGCATGATGTCCTCGATGTCGTCGATGACATTGACGATGAAGTCGCCCACCTTCTCGGCCTCGCACACGATATCCATGTAGAAGATACCTGCCTTGTAGGGGTATTTCTTCTGGTTGACGTTCTCGATATTCTCGGTGCGGCACTGGTTACGGAAGTTGTTGATCTCGCGCTCCTTGTTGTAGTTGCGCATCAGATCCTCGGGCGTGACGTTATCCAAGTCACTCAGGACGGCAAGCATGTTGGTCATGCCCTCGCTCACCAGCTTGAGCATCACGTCGATGTTGGCATAGTTGTACTCGTTGAAGTGGGCATCGGCCTCCTCCTTGCGCACGAGGGCCTTGGCGATGTTGTTGCAGCTGTCGCCCACGCTCTCGAGCTCACTGATGATGCTCAGCAGGCTGGCAACGCGGATTTTAGCCTTACTACTCAGGCGGCCATCAAGCACCTTGTTCAGGTAGCTGCCAATCTCAAATTCCATCCTGTCGGTGATGTCCTCATATTTCTCGATGCGCGAGAAAATCTTGTTGAACTCGGGCGTTCCGGTCTTGGTGTGTACCAGGTTCTTAACCATGCCCAACATGCGCTCAACACGCTCGGCAAACACGACAATCTCACGCTCGGCCTGGGCAATATTCAACTCACTGGCGCTCATGAGACCACCCTGGATATATTTGAGCTGGAATTCCTCGTCCTCCTTCTTGCGACTCTTGACAAGGATATTGAGCAACTTGGTGTAGAGGTTGGTGAACCATATCATGATCAACAGGTTGCACAACTTGAAGATGGTGTGGAACATGGTCATGCCGATAGACATGGCCACCTGTTCCTGCATCAATGCGCCTGCCTCGACGTTGGCTCCTGCTTTTACGCTATTATACAATGCCATCGGGTCGCCCAGATGGAACAAGTCCTTGACCACCCAGGTCACCATCGACACAAACGGATGGAAGATAATCAACACCCAGACGGCGCCAAACAGGTTGAACAAGGCGTGGCCCAAGGCTGCCTTCTTGGCTTCAGCATTACCACCCAGCGACGCGAGCAGCGGCGTGATACTGGTACCGATGCTGGCACCCAGCACCATGGCGCAGGCGATGTCAAACGAAATCCAGCCCTTAGCCGCCATGATAAGCACGATGGCAAAGGTAGCGGCACTCGATTGGATAACCATGGTCACAATCCAACCCACCAGCGTGAAGAACAGGATGGACAAGAAACCCATCGATGTGTACTGCTGCAGTGAGGCAAATACCTCGGGTGACTTGGAAAGGTCGGGCACGTTGGCGCTGATGGCATCAAGACCCATGAACAGGAACACAAAACCGATGAGCAACTCACCGATGTTCTTGTAGTTGCTGCGTTTCATGAACAGCATTGGGACCGCAAAGGCCAGTAAGGGTAACAGGAATGCCGACAACTTGACCTTGAAGCCGAAGATGGCGATGATCCACTCGGTGAACGTGGTACCCAGCGCGGCACCAAAGCTCACGGCCAATGACTGCTCCAGCGGCATCAAGCCAGCGTTGACAAAGCTGACCACCATCGACACCGAGGCCGATGAACTCTGAATCAAGGCAGTGATGATGACACCAGTGACCACAGCAAGGAAGCGGTTCTTGGTCATCCAGGCGAGAATAGAACGCAGTCGTTTACCGGCTGATTTCTGCAAGCCTTCACTCATGATCTTCATTCCATACAGGAACAAACACACCGAGCCCAGCAAGGCCAAAAGGTTAATTAAGCCATAATCCATGGAAAATATCGTTTATTAGTGTTGAATAATTTGGTGACAAAATTATAAAAAATGCCGCACACTCAGAGCCTATTGCACTATTTTTTTCTATAAAAATGCTCATGTGCTCATCCAATAACCAAAAAAGTACTATTTTTGCAATGTCATGGATTCTGTTTCCTAGCGGTTTCATGACCAATCATTTCTTTTCAATAATTATCTAAATCAACTTTTTTATGAAGAAATTTTACGCATTGATGCTCATGGCCGCTATGGCCGCCGGAGCAATGGCCCAGGAGTTCGTCAGCGACGGCACGGGCAACGTGTACACTTTTAACTCGCTCAGCCAGATTGAGGGCACGGGCGTGACGATGCAGGAGGATGGCTCCTATCTCGTTGCCGCCGACTTCACCATCAGCGAGGGCGACGTGCTGCAAATGGACAACAACGCCGTCATCAAGATGGCTAACGGCGTGCGCGTCACCATCGATGGCAACGCCGATTTTGCTCCCGCCGATACGGCTGTCGTTACCCGCGACGCCGAGGGCTCCAACCCCAAGGGATTCTGGATGCTAGGCGAGAATGGCAATGCCGAGTTAAAGAATGTGACCTTTGAGTATGTGGGTGTGACCTTTGGCGGCTTGAACAGCAGCCTGCATGCCGACAACTGCACCTTTATCCTGTATAACGGCAAGTTGAACAGCTCGGGTGCTTTGGCCTTTAACGCCTCTTGTGACAACAACGTCGTGGAGAATTGCTACTTTATCGAGAACACCGTCAACGCTATCGGCAACGGTGCTAACACTCCCATTGGCATCATCATCCGCAACTGCCTGTTCTGGCACAACACCACCTCCAACCGCAACAAGCCCCAGATCAACTTGACCGTGGGCGGCGCCTATGATGTGCTCATCGAGGACAACGACGTCATTGGCGGCCAGTTCACCATGTCGGGTGGTATCGGCCTGAGCAACATGATGGGAATGAGCCACACTGGCACCAACATTGTTAAGAACAACTACATCGCCGACAACCGCTATGGTATCACCACCATTGGCTCGGTAGATGCTTACATCATCAACAACACGATGATTGACAACCACTATGAGACCAACCCCAACAACGGCGGCAGCTGCATCAGCATCTATGACAGCAGCAGTAGCAGCAACGTTTATATTGAGGGTAACTGGATGGAAGGTGGCCTGTGGGGTATCACTGTTCCCAGTGGCGCTCCCAACATCAACTTGGGCAAGGTCGAGGATCCCGAGGCCGAGGACTACAATCCCGGTAACAACACTTTCCTGAACAATGGCTTTGACGGCACCTACTGTGACCTCTACAACAACGGCACCGCTACCATCTATGCCCAGGGCAACACCTGGAACGTGGCTGTGCAGGACGAGGAGAGCATCGAGGAGGTTATCTACCATCAGGTGGACGATCCCAGCAAGGGTCTTGTCATCTTTATGCCCGCTCACGAGGAAGAGTCCAGTGCCATTGAGGAAATCAGTGCAAACCAGGGCAACAATCTGTACTACAACATTATGGGTGTTCCCAGTGAGGCTCCCACCGCTCCTGGCATCTATATCCACAACGGCAAGAAGATCCTCGTGAAGTAATCGAGTGACATCACGTTATGAATAAAACTGCCCGCCATGAGTCGATCATGACGGGCAGCGTTTTCTATATACAGTTTTGTATTATGCGAGCTTAGCGAGGGCAGCAGCGATGCGCTTGGCGGCCTCACGCAGGTTCTCGTCGCTAGTGGCGTAGCTCAGGCGGATGTAACCCGGGCAGCAGAAGGCACTACCGGCCACGGTAGCAACGTGAGCCTCGTTGAGCAGGTAAAGGGCGAGATCGTTATCATCGTTGATGACGGTGTCGCCGCAACGCTTGCCATAATAGGCCTCGACCTTGGGGAAGGCATAGAAGGCACCATCGGGCATGTTCAGCTCAAAGCCGGGAATCTGTTGCAAGAGCCCCACGATGAGGTCGCGGCGGCGCTGGAAAGCGACGCGCATCTCCTCGACGCACTCTTGCGGTCCGTTATATGCCACCTCGGCAGCCTTTTGGGCGATGGACGACACGCCGCTGGTGTACTGGCCTTGCAACTTGGTCACAGCCTTAGCGACCCAAATCGGTGCAGCGATGTAACCAATGCGGTATCCCGTCATGGCATAGGACTTGGACACACCGTTGACGATGACCACCTGCTCCTTGATGGCACCAAACTGTGCGAGCGACTCGTGGTGACCCACATAGTTGATGTGCTCATAGATCTCATCGGCAATGACCATCACTTGGGGGTGGCGCTCCAGCATCTGGGCAATGGCCTGCAGCTCGTCGCGGCTATAGATGGCACCGCTGGGGTTGCTGGGCGAGCAGATGATGATGAGTCGGGTCTTATCGGTAATGACAGCCTCGAGTTCGGCGGCGGTCACCTTGAAATTCTTTTCCATGCTTGAGGGCAGGAGCACGCTCTTGCCGCCAGTGAGGTTGACCATCTGCACATAGCTTACCCAAGCCGGAGTGGGGATGATGACCTCATCGCCAGGGTTGATGAGGGCCATGATGGCGTTGCACAGCTCGTGCTTGGCACCGTTGCCAATGACGATCTGGTCGGGGGTGTATTCCAAGCCATTCTCGCGACGCAGTTTCTCGCAAACGGCCTGTCGCAGTGACAGATAGCCGGGAACGGGTGAGTAGAACGAGAAGTTGTCATCAACGGCCTGCTTGGCAGCGGCCTTGATGTGGTCGGGGGTGAAAAAGTCGGGTTCGCCCACCGAGAGGTTGATCACGTCCACGCCCTGAGCGCGCAACTCGCTGCTCTTCTGTGACATGGCTAGGGTGGCACTGGGTGCCAGTGCGTTAAGTCGGTCCGAAAGTCGGTTCATGATTCTTTCAGTTTTAAGTTGTAAGTTAATTAGTCTTTTATTTGGTGCAAAGGTAGGAGTTTTTCCTTGAATGAGCAAATCATCCTCATGTTTCCTCGCGGGATGTCTCTACAACACGTCCACGCACGACCTTGAAGCGGCGGTCAAACTCCTCGCGCGTGCGTTTCCACCTGTTGTGGCTCCAGAGCCAGTACTGGGGGGCGCGATTGATGGTTTGCTCCATGCGCTGGAAGTAGATGTTGGTCAATTCAAACTCACCCATTGACTTGGGGTCGCGCGTGATGACCTGGAATTCACACTCATAGAAACCGCGTCGCGGGCACTTCACGTCGAGGTAGACCACGGCGTGGTTTTGGGAGCGCGTTATGCGCTCGATGCCAGTGAATACGGGGGTATTGGGATGGTTGAGGAACGTGAGCCAGTGGTGGATGTTCTCCCACTTGGGCACCTGGTCATTGATATAGCCCAGCATGGTCACGCGGTCCTCCTGCTTGTTGCCCAGAATCCAGCGCAGCGAGTCGTTCTTGGGGACGCACACGGGTCCCATGCGGTTGCGCATCTTGAGCACCACGCGGTCAAATACCTTGTTCTCAAGCGGGTGATAAAGCTGGCCAAGGATAACATCGCGATGCACCGGTGGTAGCCACAGGGCGAATGAGGTCACCCATTCCCAGTTGCCGTAATGGCCTAGCAGCAGGGCGATGGGCTGGCCGCTGTTGAGTATCTCACCCACCTGCTCGCAGCCCTTGAAGGTCATGCGACGCATGATGTTCTTGCGGCTGATGGTGGTGTACTTGACCGTCTCGGCGACGAGGTCACACATGTGGCGGTAGAACTGCCGCTGCAATTTCTTCAATTCCTGCTCGCTCTTGTCGGGGTAGGAGGTGCTCAGGTTCTTCCACACCACGCGGTGGCGGTAGCGCACCACATGGGCGACGATCAGGTACATGATGTCGCTGAACAGGTAGTGTACCCACATGGGCAGCAGCGACAACAGGTACCAAATCCCGTAAATCGCCCAGAATGCTATGTTGTCAAGCGTTTTTTTCATCTGCAGTCAAGACCGTCATGAGGTTTGCCGTGGCGAAAGTACTACAAAAAAGTCAGTTGGGCAAATCATGGCGGCAGTTCCTCAGGCCGTTGTTGTTTTTGGGGTTATCCTGCCTGGTAAAAATGCACAGAATTGGGTAATCATGTGAAAAAAACTGGCATGAGTCTTGCAGTAGTTTGCAAGGTTATGTGTAAATTTGCGATTTGTAATCAAGCAGAAAACATTATTCATATTAAATAAAAAAATAAAGAAACTATGAAAAAAGGATGTATTGGACTGATTGTCCTGGGCGTGATCGCCCTCGCTTTGTTTGGCTGGGTAAAGAACGGCTATAACGGTCTCGTGAAACAACAAGAGAGTGTAGAAACCGCTTGGGCTCAGGTAGAGAATGTGTATCAGCGCCGTGCTGACCTTATCCCCAACCTGGTAGAGACCGTCAAGGGCTATGCCAAGCATGAGTCGGAGACCCTTGAGAACGTAATCAATGCACGTGCTAACGCCACCAAGGTGACCATCGACCCGGCTAACATGACCCCCGAAGACCTGAAGAAGTATCAGGAGGCACAGGGCGAGGTAACCAGCGCATTGAGCCGACTCATCGCTGTGAGCGAGTCCTATCCCGACCTGAAGGCCAATCAGAACTTCCTGGAGTTGCAGAACCAGTTGGAGGGAACAGAGAACCGCATTGCCGTTGAGCGCAACAAGTTCAACGAGGTGGCTAGGGAGTACAACACCACCCGTCGCACCTTCCCCACCAACATCATCGCCAGCATCTTCAACTTTGGTGAGAAGCCTTACTTCCAGGCTCAAGAGGGTGCCGACAAGGCTCCCAAGGTGGATTTTGGCACCAGTAACTAAGACATGGCACTGGCCGATTTCATTCCCAATGAGGGCCAGCGGCGCATAGCCGATGCCATCACCGCAGCCGAGCGTCACACCACGGGCGAGATATGCGTGCATGTGACTCCCCGCTGTCGTGGTGATGTGATGAAACGTGCCGCCCGCACGTTTAACCGTCTGCACCTCTACACGACCAAGCGCCGCAACGCCGTGCTGATATTCGTCGCTTACGATGACCGCAAGTTTGCCATCCTGGGTGATACAGGCATCAACGATGTGGTGCCCCAGGGTTTCTGGGACGGCGAGGTCGAGGAACTGGGCCGTTACCTGAAGGCGGGGCGTCCTGTTGACGGAATCTGCGCGATTATTGGCCGCATGGGTGAGCGGTTGTCAGAGTATTTCCCTGGCGAGCGCGACGACGAGAACGAATTGAGTAACGAGGTCACCTTTGATGACGGCTTTGATGACGACGAGCCCGATAACCACAACGACGATGACTATGGCAACATGGAATAGAGCGATGCAGCGCCTGACGATGGTCCTGCTGCTGTGCCTCACCGCGATAACGGTGATGGCGCAGGTGCCCCCGCGCCCAAACCCGCCGCGCCTGGTCAACGACTTTGCCGGCATCCTGGGCGATTGCCAGTGGCTAGAGGACTCGCTGGAGAAGATCGCCATGGAGACCAGTAACCAGATCTGTGTAGTCACGATGAATGATTTTGGAGGCTATGACAAGGCATGGATGGCCTACAAGATCGGTCAGGAATGGGGCGTAGGCAAGAAAGACAACAACAATGGAGTTGTTATCCTCATCAAGCCTAAGACTGCCGAGAGCAAGGGTGAAGCCTTTATCGCGCCAGGCTATGGACTGGAGGGCGCCATCACCGATGCCATCAGCACACGCATCGTCAACCAGGAGATGATACCCTACTTCAAGGAGAATGACTACCTGGGTGGCGTGTGGGCCGGGGCACAGGTTGTGCGCGATCTGGCCATTGGCGAGTACAACGAGGAGGACTATGCCCCTCAAAACGACAATGATGAGTTGTTGAGCTTAATTCTCTTCATTGCTATCCTGGCCTTATTCTTCTATCTTGCCCACAAGAATAATCAGGGCAACAACGGCAACCGCAATAACGGCGACACTGGCACCTGGGGCGGTCCCATCATCATTACCCATGGTAGCGATTGGGGCCGTGGTGGTGGCTCGTGGGGCGGCGGAGGCGGCTTCGGCGGAGGCTGGGGCGGCTTTGGCGGCGGATCCTTCGGCGGTGGCGGTGGTGGTGGCAGTTGGTAAAGCCGCGCTACCACTCTAGAGTATAGATTAAGGACCTTAAGGGCTATAATGCCTTTAAGGCCCTTAATGATTAATGTAAACTCGAAGAATAAGTACTGATAATCAGTTCAACTAGGGGGCTGTGTCATAATTCATTTGCTGGAATATTAACCGCCCTGCGGGCGGGAAATTAAGACAAATTCTGTATTAAAATTATAATAATTAAAATTTTTATTTAATTTATTAAATAATTTGTTTAAATTTCTCGGCCGTAGGCCGATATATGTAGCGGCATTGCAATTATGACACAGCCTACACAGTCATATGAGAATTAACTGACTGAAAATCAATAGAGTTATCGAATTGATATTGATTTGTCAGACGAACAACTGCTTGAGGATGTCGGGAGAGCGCAGTGTGCCAATCGCGGCGTTGTGCAGCCGGTAATAGCTGATGATGAGGTCGAGCATGCGGTTGCGCTCCTCACGGTTGAAGCGGAAGACCCCCATGTTGGCAAATGTCATGCGCGATAGAAGGTGGATGACCTGGGCCTCCTGTGGCGGCAGATGCTGGTGCCCCGGCACGGTGGCAGGCGCGAACACGCCGTCGTTCATGTCAAACCAGTAGCCATGGCGGTAACTCTCCACATTGGGTTGGATGCCCAGGTGGGCACCCAAGTGGTAAAGGAAACAGATGTGGAAGTTGGCCACAATCTGCCCAGGCATCTGTTCAAGCAACTGCACCGATTGCTCGATGTAGCGGAAAAGTGCATCGTTGCCCTCAGGCTCCTGGATGACGTGGGTGAGCAACTCGCTGATGAACAGTGCGATGGCGTTCTTGATGGGGTCGCTGTAGATGGTGGAGAGGGCGTAGCTGCGGCGCAGCTCGCGCATCATGGCCAAATCCCGGCCGTGTCGCACCGTAGCTTCCATCTCGATGAGCGAGAGCGGCATGAGTAAGGCATTGCGCATCCTTGCCGCATGGGTCTTGCCCTGCGGCACGGCAAACGACATGAGCCCGCGACCGTCGGTATAGACGTGCACGATGTTGTGCTTGTCGCTGTAGCGAATGGTGTTCAGTACAATGCCCTTTAGTTTCTCATACATGCCGCTAATATACTCATTATTTGGCAATCAAGAGCCATAAAAAAGCCAAAATCGGCACTTTTTCATCTTTTCGGGAGGTTAAATTTTGTCAATTCAAAAAATGTTACTAATTTTGCAGTCGCTTTTTCGGAAAATTTTTCCAGAGGGCCCATTCGTCTATCGGCTAGGACGCAAGATTTTCATTCTTGAAAGAGCAGTTCGATTCTGCTATGGGCTACATTTTAACAACTAAATATCAACGTTTTATAAATAATTATGGCAAACCATAAATCAGCTATTAAGAGAATCCGTCAGAGCGAGGCCCGCCGCCTTCGCAACCGTTATTACAGCAAGACCATGCGCAATGCTGTCCGCAACATTCGCAAGATGACCGACGCCAAGGAAGCCGCCGAGGCTATGCCTAGGGTAACCGCTATGCTTGACAAGCTTGCTGGCAAGAACGTGATTTCGAAGAACAAGGCTGCAAACCTGAAGTCGAAGCTCGCTCAGCACATCAACAAGCTGAACAAAGCCTAATTAATTTAGGTGGCGGTGCTCCGCGTGCCGCCGTTCAGCAAGGTATGGCCCATTCGTCTATCGGCTAGGACGCAAGATTTTCATTCTTGAAAGAGCAGTTCGATTCTGCTATGGGCTACCGTTACAAAGCGTTAACGCACGTTTAACGCTTTGTCTTGTGTTTTTTCATATTTTGGCTCAGTTATTATTTTTTTCGTAACTTTGTGCCCATCAATCAAAGCATAACCTGATGAGACAATACCTAGACCTGATCAAGCATGTGATGGAGCACGGTGTGGACAAGGAGGACCGCACGGGCACTGGAACGCGCAGTGTGTTTGGATATCAGTTGCGTTGCAACCTGGCAGACGGTTTCCCCTTGCTCACGACGAAAAAAGTGCATCTCAAGTCCATCATCTACGAGTTGTTGTGGTTCCTGCGCGGTGACACCAATGTGCGCTGGCTGCAGGAGCATGGCGTGCGCATTTGGAACGAGTGGGCCGACGAGAACGGTGACCTAGGGCCCGTTTACGGGAGCCAGTGGCGCGCATGGCCCGACGGCCATGGCGGTACCATCGACCAGATTGCCCAAGTCATTGACCAGATAGAAAAGACACCCGACAGCCGTCGCATCATGGTGAGCGCGTGGAACGTGGCCGAGGTGCCCACGATGAAGCTGCCGCCTTGCCACTCACTGTTTCAGTTCTATGTGGCTCAGGGCAAGTTGAGCCTGCAGCTATATCAGCGCAGCGCCGACCTGTTCCTGGGTGTGCCGTTCAACATCGCCAGCTATGCGCTGTTGTTGATGATGGTGGCCCATGTCACAGGCTTGGAGCCGGGTGAGTTTATCCACACCTTTGGCGACGCACACATCTACCGTAACCATTTTGACCAAATCAGGGAGCAGCTCTCGCGTGAGCCGCGCCCGCTGCCGCGCATGGTGCTCAACCCTGAGGTCAAGAGCATCTTTGACTACAAGTATGAGGACTTCACCCTTGAGGGCTACGATCCCTGGCCCGCGATCAAGGGCGTGGTCTCGGTCTAATCAGCGCTGGTTAGAGGTTAAAGGATAATGGTTAAAGGTTAAAGAGGAGATGAAAATGATACATGCGATAGTGGCGATTGACGAGAATGGAGCTATTGGGCGCCAGGGCGAGTTGCTGTGCTACTTACCGGCCGATATGCGCCACTTCAAGGAGGTGACAATGGGCAACAGCATCGTCATGGGGCGCAAGACCTTTGAGTCGTTCCCGCGCCGCCCGTTGCCTGGCAGGCAGAACATCGTCATCACCCGTGACCCGAAGTGGGCCTATCCTGGTGTGACCGTTGCCCATAACCTTGACGAAGCCATCGCTGCCGCCCAAACTGAGACCGTATTTATTATAGGTGGTGCGCAGATCTATGAATTGGCATTGCCACGGGTTGAGGTGTTGCACCTCACCCGCATCCACGCTCGCTGGGCGAGTGCCGACGCGTTTTTCCCCGCCTTAGACATGAGCCAGTGGCAGGAAGTGGACCGCGAGCACCACGGGAGCGACCACCGCAACGCCTACGAGTTTGACTTTATCACCCTAAAACGACGCAAGCCATGAAGTATTTCCTCATCGCCGGTGAGGCCTCGGGTGACCTCCATGCCTCTCACCTGATGGCATCGCTCAAGCAGCATGACCAACAGGCTGAGTTCCGCTTCCTGGGTGGAGATTTGATGGAGGCCCAAGCGGGGACACAAGCTATCATTCATTACCGCGACATGGCCTATATGGGTTTCATGGACGTGATCAAGCACCTGGGCAAGATATTGGGTTTCTTGGGTACGGCGCGGCGCGCCATCGACGATTGGAAGCCCGACGCAGTGATTTTGGTGGATTATCCGTCATTTAACCTCAAGGTGGCTAAGTTCGCCCACAACCTGGGCATACCGGTGCATTATTTCATTTCGCCCAAGGTGTGGGTGTGGAAGCAGTGGCGCGTGCGTGACATCCGTCGATATGTGGATCACATGTACTGTATCCTGCCCTTTGAGCCCGAGTGGTACAGCAAGCATGGTTACAAGGCAGAATATGTGGGCAACCCCACGGTGCAAGAGGTGGCTCAAGCCAAGGAGAAATTTCCCGTTTTTGCCGATTTTATCGAAGATTTCGGCCTTGCTGACCGTCCTATCATTGCCCTTGTTCCAGGATCCCGAGTGAGGGAAATACGAGACAATCTGCCCTTGATGCTAGAGGCCGCCGCCCACCATCCCAAGTATCAGGCTGTCATTGCTGGTGCACCCAATATCGAGGACGCGCTCTATCGCGAGGTGATGGGCGCAGCCAGTGTTCCCGTCTTGCGTGACGCGACCTATCAGCTGGTTTATCATGCCAGGGCCGCACTGGTGACATCGGGCACCGCAACCCTCGAGACCGCCTTGTTGGGCACGCCGCAGGTCGCCTGTTACCGCTTTAATGGCAGCCAGTGGTCCTATCGGTTCTATCGTCGTCTGTTAAGCGGCAAATATGTAACGCTGCCCAACTTGATTCTTGACGAAGCTCTTATCCCCGAGAAGCTGATGCACCTATGCACCGTGGACAGTATCGATGCCCACTTGACGCAACTATTGGCCGACTCGGCCGAGCGCTCTGCGCAACTCGACGGCTACCGCCGACTTGCCGACCGCCTGGGCACCAACGTCTGCACCGATACCGCCGCCCAAATGATTGTGGCCAGTACAAAATGATGACAGATTAATGTTATTAAGATTGTAGGGGGTGTGTCATAATTATGACTTGGTTAAGTGACCGTGCTATCGCACGGGAAATTTAAACAAATTATTAAAAAATAGATAAAAATTTTAATTTATTTTATTTTAATGCAAAATTTGTTTTAATTTTCCGCCCGAAGGGCGGTTAAAATTCCAGCAGTTGAATTATGACACTCCCTCCAATTGTTAGGCATTATCAAGGAACCGCCCTAGAGACGCAAGATTTTGCGTCTCTACAGGGCTGATTCTTTAAGAAATAGCTTAGTCCTCGGTGAGGCAGGCAGTAAAGCCCATTTCCTGTGAACGCTCCTTGTCAAACATGCAGTAGGTAACATTGCCCTCGTCGCACAGGCGGCCCTGGCTGTCGTGCAGCGTGACGTGGACCGTGTAATAGTTGCGCACATTGCCAGTGATGCGGCCGCGCAGGGTGATTTGCGGGTCACGAGTGGAAACGGGTCGGCGGAATTTCACCTCCAGTTTGGTGGTGACTCCGGCTAGTTGCAGGCGGCGTGAGAGTACCCAGTTGGCGAGTTCGTCAATGAGGGTACTGATGATGCCGCCGTGCAGGGTCTCGACCCATCCGTCATAGTTGAGACAGGGCGACCAAGTGGTGACGACATCCTCGCCGTCCTCCCAGAATTCTAGGTGCAGGCCGATGGGATTAGTCGGGCTGCAGCCGAAGCAGTTGTAACCCTCCTTGTCGAGGTATGGATTGATGAGTTTCTTCATAACTGATTAAATAATATTTTTTTAGCGTCTTTGCGCCTTAGCTTGAGGTTTAGATTGTCGTTCAGTGACTTTTCGGTGATGCCAAATTTCCAGGCTGTTGATGGCGTTTTGCCACAGGATGTAGCAGCCGGGACCAGCCACCGACAGGGGACTGAGGTAAGTATAGGCGATCCACACGGCAAAGGCAGTGTTCTTTTGGCCCAAACCCTGGCCGCTCTCGATGACGGTGCCGAAGAAGTGGCCGATGTAACGTCCCACGGCAAACTGCGCCAGGCAGATGAGCAACGACACCACGGCGATGGTGATGAGGAATACCACGGGTGCTCCGCTGTTGATGATGTTCTTGACCGTGCAGCCCGTGACGATGGTCAGCGAGATGCCCCACATGTAGAAGGACAGGTCCTGGATGGCGACCAGACGTTGCTGCACGCGCGGCAGGTAGTGCTTGACCAGATAGGCACCAATGAGCGGCAGCACAAGCACGAGAAACACCTTGTACATAATCATGCCAAAGGCGACCCAGAAACTGATGTCCACCCCCTTGTCGATGAGCGGGAACACGACGGGCACCGCTACCACAGTCACGAGGTTGGACAGGAACACATAGGTGGTCATCGTCTCGAGGTTGCCGCCCAACTTGCCCGTCACCACGGGCGCTGCGCTGGCTCCCGGGCAGATGACGCACGTCAAGATACCCTCCATGAGAATGAGGTCCTTGCCCTGCATGTTAAAGCCGATGATAAGCGCTGTGATGAGCACGATGAACAGCAGCTGGAACACCGTGACCCACAAGTGCCACATCGCGGGCCGCATCTTGTGGAAATCCACGCGCAGGAATGTCGTGAACAGGATGAGACTCATGAACAGCGGCAGGATGGTGTCGAATATCGGCTCCATCACCTCGCTCACCGGGTCGAGGGCCCGCACCCAGTAGAATATCAGGTAGATGACCGTGCCCGACACGATGGCGCTGGGCAAGGTCCAATTCTTCAGAAAGTCAATTATGGTTTTCATTATGGCGGCAAAATTACTAAATTACCGCCAACTGCGGGCCATAGGGTTGATTAAAAAGCTGGCAAGACCGTGGTCTCGCCAGCTTTTTGTGCCATTGGGCGGAGATTTTTAGTAGTTCTCGGCCTTGATCTGGAAGTAAGCGCGCGGATGGTTGCACACGGGGCACATCTCGGGGGCCTTCTTGCCGATGACCACGTGACCGCAGTTGCTGCACTGCCAGATGGTGTCGCCGTCGCGCGAGAAGACGATGTCCTGCTTGATGTTGTTGAGCAGCTTCAGGTAGCGCTCCTCGTGCAGTTTCTCGATGGCGGCAACGCCCTCCATCTGCTCAGCGATCTCGATAAAGCCTTCCTCGCGGGCCTCCTCGGCCATGCGCTTGTACATGTCGGTCCACTCGAAGTTCTCACCGGCTGCGGCGTCCTCGAGGTTTTCGATGGTGCCCTTCACAGCGCCACCCTGCAGCAGCTTGAACCACAACTTGGCGTGCTCCTTCTCCTGATTGGCGGTCTCCTCAAAGATGGCAGCGATCTGCACATAGCCGTCCTTCTTGGCCTTGGAGGCATAGTAAGTGTACTTGTTGCGTGCCTGGCTCTCGCCGGCAAAGGCTTCCATCAAATTCTTCTCGGTCTTGGTTCCTTTCAACTCTTTCATTGTGATAGTGATAGTTAAGTTATTAATTGAACATTTTTGATATCGATGCTACAAAGGTAGTTCAAGCCGAACATAAAAACAAATGAATTCATTCTTTTTTCGATCAACGAAAACAACATAAAAAACTACGAATTATACGAATTGAATGAAGGCATCCGCTTCCTGGCCTCCCACGCTAAGGCGCGAAGCAGCTAAGAATTTAATGGGGCATCCGCGCTCTCAACCGTCCACGAATTAAATTAATTGGCATCCGCGTTCTTAAAAAACTACAGATTTATCTGATATATCTGAGGGTTGGCGCTTACAAATCTACGCTAGCTAGTTGTTGTATTCCTGGCGGAGGGGGTAGGTGTTGCGCAGGGACTCGAAGTTGGCGGGGGCGGCTTTGAGGGCGGCAGTGTCGGCCATGATGTCGTAGCTGGCGGCGATGCCGTCGAGGGTGACCTGTGCGGCGCCTGTGGCGGGTGCGTCAATCGTGGGGATGGGGATGCCCCAGCCGTAAAACTCATTCAAGGCCTCGAGCATCATGGCGGTGCCGCGCTGCTTGCCCTCACGGCTGTAGCCGGCAATGTGCGGTGTTGCCACGACGCATCTGTCCAACAGCGGCAGCGAGATGGCGGGTTCGTTCTCCCAGCAGTCGAGGGCGATGTCGCCATGCCAGCCCAGCAGGGCGGCATTGTCGGCGATGGGGCCGCGGGCGGCATTCATGATCAGGCGGCAGCGCGACAGCCCGTTCAGGAAGGCTGTGTCACACAGGTGCCACGTGGGCCACTGGCCGTCGCGGGTGATGGGGGTGTGGAAGGTGATGATGTCACAACGGCGTTGCAGCTCGTCAAGCGATAGGAATTGCTCGTTTGACAAGCCTTCTCTGTCTTCCTTGGGCGGGTCATTGAGTAGAACAGTGAAACCCAGTTGGCGGGCCCAGCGGGCGACGATGGAGCCGATGTGGCCTACACCGACGATGCCTAGGGTGAGACCATTGGGGCTGGTGATGCCGCGCTGCTGCATCCAGGCGTGGATGGCGGTGAAGACCCATTGGGCGACGGCGGGCGCATTGCAGCCCGGAGCGTTGCGAACGGTGATGTCGTGCTTGTCACAGTAGTCGAGGTCGATGTGGTCGGTGCCGATGGTCGCCGACCCGATGAATCGCACGCGGCTGCCGTCGAGCAGGGCGGCATTGCAGCGGGTGCGGGTGCGCACGATGAGCGCGTCGGCGTCGCGCACGGCCTTAGGAGTGAACTCCATGGGCTCGAGGTAATCAACCGAGGCAAACGGCTCAATCAACCCACGGATGTGCGGAATATGGCTCTCGACAATAACTCTCATGACAGTTAATTTATAATAGTTTTTTTAGTTCATCCACATCAGGTAATGCCTTACGATATTCCTCGGGCATTTCTTGAGAAGTCGTGTATGTCGCCACACCCATAGGTTTGTTGTAGTCCCTTATCACAAATTCAACATATTCACGATTAGCTGATTTACATAAAACAATGCCAATCGATGGATTCTCATGTGCTTTCTTGACTTTTGCATCCAATATCGAAAGATAAGCCATTAGTTGCCCGAGATAGGAAGTCTTGAATTCACCTGTTTTCAATTCAATGACAACCATTGCATTTAACTCTCGGTTGAAAAATAGAAGATCAGGGAAATGCTCCACACCATAAACTTCCAGATGATATTGGTTTCCGATAAAAGCAAAATCATTTCCAAAAGTCATGATAAATTGCTTGATGTTTTGAACTATCTTTTGTTCAACTACACGTTCGTCAATATCAATGCTATCTCTCTCACCGATTTCCTCAACATTAATAAAATCAAGCAGATACTCATCTTTAAACATCATAACAGCTTTTCGAGCCATTAATGACTTGGATATTGTCTGCTGAAAATTATTTGGCATCAGGTCAAAGTGCTCATGAGCATTCTCTTTGATAAGTTTTACTAGTCTTTCGGTGGGAAGTTGTTCCTCTGCCGTACGGCGAATATAGTAGTATCGGGCTGAAATGTCTTTAACTCTTGAAAAGATTTCCACATGATGTGTAAACGGCACCTTAAAAAAATCCTCAATAGGGAAATCTTTAGTTTCGTGTAATAATATTGTTGGGTATATATTAATGGTGTCGTCCGTTATAACGGACGAATTGCCTTGGTTCAAATCGTCCGTTGTAACGGACGATTTAGCATCAAGGAAAGCCCAGTTATCATAAAATAGCCTCATTTTTTTAAGGCTTGTTGCTGAAAACCCCCTTAATCCTGGTAGTTCTCGCCGTAGCTGTTGGCTAATGGATTCTAATGCTCCCTGTCCCCAAACACCTTTTCTTGTATGATGAGAGAGATATTTGCCAATGCTAAAATAAACTGTCAGTTGGACGCGGTTAACGTTTTTGGCAGCTTCGTATTGGCTCTGAAGAATTGCCGTCTTAATTGCTTCTACAGCAACCCGATAATCAGTTGAAGATTGGTGCTGAGGCTTGATTTCTTTATCCATTTTTCAAGAACTAAGAGATTAGATAAATCATATAGGCAACAGGGTGAACGCGCAGCTGGCGATGCAGGCGGCGGTGAACAACAGGATAAACAGGTAGCGGTAGGGGGCGGCGCGCAGGGAGTGGACATGAGCCACCTGGACGGCAACGGTGAGGTTGAGCAACGGCAGATAGACTGCCAAGTGCTTGAAATCAAGGCACAGGGCGATGAGCGCCAAGACCAGCACGATGATGAAGAAGATGTTATACACGCGGGTTTGGAGCCTGTAGTTCATGATGGTGTAAAGGTTCATCACGGCCAGCACGATGCCCAGGATGGCGGTCGTTGCCACGAGGATGGTGAGGTGGCTAGTCCATGCATCCCTGGTCATCAGCCACAAGCCCTCGAAGTGGGGCAGCGCAAATTGGGCTGGGGTGGTGATGCCCAGGCCCAGGGCGATCCAGAAGGGGGTGACCAACCCGAAAAGCATGGCCAACACGCCCTTGATCCCCATGGCCCGCATGTTCATGAATCCGAGCAGATAGGCAGGAATGAGCACCAGGAAACCATAGTGGACCATCATGCCAGCCGTCACTATGGTGAAAATGAGGAAAATGCTGTATTGCGAGTGATGGTCCTGATAGGAGGCGAACAGCGGCATGAGCGTCAAGGCCGTCACCAGAGCGAGCAGCGTGCCCGCGTTGAAGGTGACCAGCCCCGATGGGTTAGCCATGTGTAAAAGGAAGAATGCCGACACAAACAGGTGGGTCATCGACCGCACATAGGTAAACACCTTGTTGATCGCCAGCAGGATGCCGCCCGTGAGCAGCAGGCACAGCACATTGACCGTGGCCGAGAGCGGGGCGTTGGCGATGAGTGGCTCAAGGAGCGTGAAAAAGACGCCATTCTCGCTGGTTGTCGAGGGCTGCACTCCCAACGAGAGCGCTGCAGCGGCACTCACTACAAGCGCCACTGCACACAGCACCATGAAGGCGCGTCCATTGAAGTACTCGTTGATATGATCCTGCCTAGACATCACACCTGGTTATGTGAACTACGAATTACACAAATTGCACAAATCGCTTGGTTGGAGAAACCGTTTGTTTAATTCGTGTAACTCGTAGTTGATACATTCTGTTACTATTCGTTGTTGTCTTTGAGCGTGTCGTTGGAGGGCTCGTTCAGGTCACGCCGTTTCCAGCTCTTGCGGCGGCCATGGATGATGGGCACCTCCTTGTCGGCGCTGAGCGTGGGTTTGCGGTCACGCAGGATGCGCTTGGCAAAAGCTGCGGAATGGCGGAATTCCTGATCAAAGTCATCATCATAGCGACCTTCCTTGTCGCGGTTGTCCACGTCGGCCATCATGCGGCGGTCGCGGGCGATTTTGGCGCGGCGCAGGCGCTCCTCATCGCTAATCGGAGCCTCGTCACGGCGGGGACGTTCGTCGTCAAAGCGGCGGGGACCACGAGGACGGTCACCATCGCGGCGGGGGCCACGGCGGTCGTCATCAAAACGGCGCCTGGGGCGATCTCTGTCTTCGCGCCTGGGTCGGTCATCGTCAAAGCGGCGACGGGGGCGTTCCTCGCCGCCCACCTTGTTGTAGTTGCCCTTGCTGCGCTCGCTGGCGCGGAAGTCCTCGTTGCGGATGTGCTCACCGCGCTCCCTCAACTCGTCATATCGACCCTCAAAGATGACAAACTGCAGCAGTTCGCAGTCGAGTCCGCCATTGTTGAGTGCATACTTCACCGAGGGTTTCAAGCCGATCTTGAAATACTGCTCCTTGTCATAGCAGATGAGCCACACGTTGTATCCCTTGAAGGTGTGCTTGAAGATAAAGCCCATGTCGCTGTAGAACTGGTCAATGTCCTCGATGTTGAGCCGCTCGCCATAGGGCGGGTTGCTGATGAGCGTGCCGCCAGGGGGCACCAGTTCGATGTCCCTGATGTCGCGGCGCTCGAGCTCGATGTATTTGTTCATTCCAGCGCTCTTGACGTTGGCGCGGGCGATGGCAATCGCCTTGCCCTCGATGTCACTGCCATAAATCTTGTGGGTGAATTCCCGCTCGGCGCTGTCGTCGTTGTAAATCGTGTTGAAGAGTTCCTCGTCATAGTCGGGCCACTGCTGGAAGGCGTAGTTGTCACGGTACACGCCAGGAGCGGTGTTGGTGGCGATGAGCGCTGCCTCGATGAGGAAGGTGCCCGAGCCGCACATGGGGTCAATCAGGTCGGTCTCGCCGCGCCATCCGCTCAGCATGATGATGCCGGCAGCGAGCACCTCGTTGATGGGCGCGTCGGTCTGAGCCGTGCGCCATCCACGCTTGAACAGCGGGTCACCGCTGCTGTCGAGCGACAAGGTCACCTCGCGTCCCGAGATGTGGACGTCGAAACGGATATCAGGATTGGTGAGGCGGATGCTGGGCCGCTTGCCATATTTCTCGTTAAAGAAGTCAGCGATGGCGTCCTTGACACGATAGGTGACAAAGCGAGAGTTAGTAAAGTCCTCGCTATAGACGGTGGCATCGATGGCAAATGTCGTTTTCACGGTCATCAGCTGCTCCCAATCAAACGACTTGAGCTGCTCATAGAGGTCATCAGCGCCTGTTGAACGCAGTTTGATAAACGGTTTGAGCACACGCACGGCCGTGCGGCAGGCAAAATTTGCCCGATAGAGCATCTCCTTGTCGCCCTTGAAGGCTACCACGCGGTTCCCCTCGGTCACATCCTCGGCACCCAGGGCTCGCAATTCATCGGCGAGCACGCCTTCCAAACCCAGGAAGGTCTTCGCCACCATGTCAAATTTGTCGGTCATCATGTTCAATCAATCTTAGATTGCCGCAAAGGTACGAATAAGTTTTCACTTGATGCTTTTCGAGAGGCGGTTTTTTATGGAGAAGATGAAAACAAACAAGGGCGCGCCATCGACGGCGGGCCCTTGTCTCAAATAATGCAAAGAGTTATTTATTGTGAATTATAATCTCTATTACTTGTGGACCTTAACGGTCGAGTACGAGCCGTCGGTGTAGCGGGTAACCATCACGTTAACTCCGCTGAACGGCGTTGATGACGACTGTCCCATCATGTTATAATAGATCACATCCTCGACCTGCTTGTCGGCATAAACGCCGTGAACGCTGGTAACAAGGTTCTCGTCCATCACGAGGGTGAACGGGATGGTCTGTTCCATGATGTAGTACTTGCCGTCGTTATTGGCGCCGTCGACACGACGGGGAGCACGCATGCCGTTGGGTTGGGCGAGGTTGGCCTCCTTGGTGTAGTAAGCCCTCACGACAAACTCCATGGGCAGCTGGGTGATAGTTCCGGCCTCGGTGCCGTCGCTCACCTTTTGTGCGCCGAAGGTTGCCTTCAGCTCATAGCCAGTCTCGGCAGGTGTCGTTGTGGTTTGATAATCCTCGACGATCGGTGAGCCGATTTCATAGTTGGCATTCTTGTCATAACTGGGATAGGTCACCTCGTCGAACATGTAGTCACCATTCACGCCCAAGCGGTACTGGCGGTCTTCCTCAAGTTCTTGCAGGAGGTTGGTGTCCACCTTGCGCCATGCACGCAGCTTGTAAACGTTGTAGCCATCGGGCACCTTCATATTGGCGATTTCCAGCGGGATGGTGTAGTAGCAATAAACCTTATTGGTCGATTTGTCAGTCCAGTTGAACTCACTTATCTCACGGGTACCCTTGACAGTGATCTGCATGCTTGAGGTTGCAGTTCCCTGGAGCGGTCCACCATAGGTGTTATAGTCGTCACGTCCAGTGAAGGTCTCTACAACAGGAGCGAGCACATAAGCACCCCACGTTTGGGTGGCAATGTTGTCCACAAACTTAGCCTTGGCTGTAGCCGCGGTTTGGCTAACGTTAACGCTACCGGTGTAATCGTTGTTCATCGCGATTGTGTAGAAGGTAGCCTGGTTACCAGCAATACCGTTAGGAGCTACATCCTCCTCCTCGGTACCATCGCTGTTACCGCTCTCGATAATCTTGCGGGTCTCAGTAATTTCCTCGTCATTGCGCCAGCGATAAGCGTCATAGCGCAGGATCTCGGTCTTACTGCTATACTTCACGTCGATGTTGAAAGCCCTATTCAGGATTTCCTCGTTGTGGAGCACGTCAGCGTCAACCGTTTCTTGATCATGGGCAATCATTTCCATGTCGGTCTTGTGGACCATCACACCAATTTCATTGCTATGCTTCTCGCCGAACAATACTTTGTATTTGTACATAGCGGGATGCTGGTTGCCCTCAACCGAGACGCCAAAGTTGTCATAGATCGTGCAGTCGGTGAAATCAACCACGCCATTAGTGATGGTGAAGGTGGCCTCACCCTTGTTGGCCCTATAGCCATAGGGGTACTCGCTGAGCTCGCGCTGGTTCTGCATAGCGATGCTCAAAACCACATGGCTGCCGTTGTTGCTGGTCACCGTGGCGGTGGCAACAACATCGGTGTGAGCAACATTCTGGGCGTCAGTGTACATGCGGTTGAAGACGAACTGTGCGCCCGTGGTCAACATGTCGGCAGTCACACTAGTGCCCACGTTGTTCTTCAACTTCAACGTGTTGGAGTAGAAGTTCTTCTCGGTCTGCGGGTCAAAGCGGCTGTAGTGCGTAGCACGTACGTCCAGCGACATCAACTCGTTGGGATCGGTGCCCGGGATGATGTAGCTCTCCTCGTTAGACATCTGCAGTGATAGGAAGTGATCGGTGTCCTGACCTTGCACGACATAGGTCACCACCTTGCCAGTGGCATCCATGGGAACGTGGTCAACATAGGTCGTCTGGCCAGCCTCGATCGTGGCAACAAGAATATAAGACTTGGTACCATCGTCGTTGGTCTCGACGCGGAACAGCTGATATTCGGCCTCATCACCAGGCAGGAAGTCGAGCAGGTTGCTCTCCCAGCTCAGGTTCAGGTCATAGACGTCGGCACTGGCCTGCTTCTCGCCAGTGATCTCGTTTTGGCGGATGACATACAGACCCAGCGTGGGACGATGGTCGCGGTTGTAGTTCACAAACTTCTCGTCATTGCTCGGGTCACGGGTAGCGTCGCCAAAAGAGTATTGGGATTCAGCCCAGAATTTCATGCGGTAATCGGGCACGAAGAACATCATGTCGCGCACGTCCTGGCAGTCTTCGCTTTGGGAGTCAACACCATACATGTTGAACTCGTGGTTACCGCCAACAAACGGTACTGAAACGCAGTCATGGACTACCTCGTAGGATTCCATGTTTACCAGATCCTGATAAACGTCGGTCATAGCATCGGTTGCCGAGCTAGCCTGGTTAGGACTGAATTCTTCGAACATGTGCTCGAACGGAGCCAGCACAGCGCTACCTGACGACGTGTTGAATGTGTTGTCAGTAAAGGTATAGCTGCTGCCTCTTACCCTCATGCTAGGATAGGGAACAACATTTGTGCTGGTCCAGGGCTTTTCACTTGCTTGAGAGTGGTCAATGAGGCGAAGTTGTCCCTTGGCCAGGAAGAAGAAGCGGTTCAGTTTATCGGCATCAATCTTGAAGAGCGTACCGGCTTCCTGGTCAGAGCCTGACCTCTTCCAATTGGTGATGATGCGGGCACTCTTGAAGGTATTAGCAACCTTCTCCCTAAGCGTTGAGTTAGTAAAGGAGTAGTAGGAAGAACCAGAGTAGTTAGCACCGTCCTTCAACTCAATCATGATGAGTGTGAGACCTTCATCATTGGGCTCATACTCGGTGGGATCCATGTAGTTGTAGGTGTAATTACCCTTGGTATATGAGATAACTGGTTTCTCGGTAGGAATGTCCCAACCATAAGTGTCGGTGTACTGCAGGTTGCTGTTGAGCTGGCCGACTGCCGAGTAATTGACATGGAAGGCATCATTGCCGTTGACTATCAAGCTCTCGGGGGCACCAGACTCAGTGTAACCGCGCACCTTGTTGCCAGGAATTTCTGGAGTCATGTAGACTTTGCGCAACATGGCGATGATCTGATTGGAATCGGTAGCTATATCCAGCAGGTTGCTGGTGTGGGTATCTCCATTGTCGTCGGTCCAAGTATACTCCTTATCGTAGATGGCCGAGTGGTCATTCTCATTGTACTTGCCGCCCTTACCGTTGAGGGTGAAGGTGCGGTCGTCGATGCCGTTGCCGAAGCTTAGTGTGGCCGTGCCGTTGTAGGTGGCCTCCTCGGTGGGGGTGAACGTGATGGTAATGGTTACGCTCTCACCGGGCTGCAGCGCGGTAGCGGTGTAGTCGGTCGAGAAGGGAGCGCTCAGTGCACTCAGCGTCGGGGTCACGGGATTCAAACCAGTGTTGGTCACCGTGATGGTGCGAGTGGCAGTGGCGTTGTTCTCATAGTCAACCGTGCCAAAATTGATGTTACCACCGTCGGGGGCGACACTGACAGCGTAGTCAGCAGTGATGTTGATGACATACTCGGCCTCGGCAACTGCACTATTAGCCATACCATCTTTAACGGCGATAGCCTTGATGGTCGTGTTCTCGTTCACGGCGATAGCCTCGCTGTAAACAGTGCCGTTGGTAGCACTGGGCACAGAGCCATCGGTGGTGTAATAGATGGTAGCACCCTCGGTTGCACAAGCGATCGTCACGCTCTGGGCGCTGGTGTAAGTGCCAGCAGCAGGGGTGAACGTCGGGGTAGCAACAGCCTCCTGAACTGCACCTGCGGTGAATGTAAAGGTGGCTTTAGGCAGATAATTGGTAACACTCTTTGTCGTGTTATAAGAATAGTATCCAGCGTAATCAGTTTGCTGATTGGCATAGAAGTAGGTCGAGCCATAGCTATCAGCAGTTGTATTTATCTCAACTAGCAAGTTGCCGCCGTTATAGGTGAACGGGGTTGTGAATTCGATAACCCACTCCGACGATCCCTTCACAGGAACGACGTTGGCCACTTCAACCATACCGTCAACGGTAATAGGACCGCTAACTGAGCCAGCATATCCAGTATCCCAAGTTGATGTTGTTGTTGCCAATGAAACTTTAACATTGCCTCCGCCAAAACCGATTGTTCCATTAGGATAGAATTGGATTGCCTTTACAACGGTGCCAGGAGCCCAGCCGAGTTGATCAGCGGTATAAATCATCTGGTTTTGCTGATTTGCGTCATACCATGTGCCATAAACGGGCAAGTAACTGGTGTAGTCGCTCTCGTCACCGATGGTGATGGTTTGATCCTGACCAACAGGTGTGGTATTGATGGTGTAGGTCGCGGTGGCGGTTTCGCTATCGGTCATGCCGTCCTTAGTGGCCTTGGCCATGACTGTGGTGGTCTCGCTCACGGTGAGGCTGTTGCCCACGGTCCAGGTGGTGCCGCCGTTGGTGCTGTAGCTGATGGTTGCGCCATCGGTAGCACACGAGATGGTCACAGTCTGGGCCTCGGTGAAAGTGCCCTCGGCAGGCGAGAACGTCGGGGTAGCTACTTGCTCAAGCACCTTGGTGATGGTGAAGGTGCCATCACTGTTGATGGTGATGTTGTAGGTGCCGGCATTGGGCAACTTGATGGGGTCATCATCATTGAGGTCGATGGTGCCCTCACCGCTGTCGCCATTCAGCAACCAGTCGCCATTGCTGTTGGGACCGAACACGTAGCGAGTATTCCAGTTCACTCCGTCACCCAACTTGCGGGCAAACAGGATAAAGGTATTGTCAACATTGGCAGTAAATGTGGCGGTATAGATACCGTCGTTGTTGGTCATCTGGGTGCCGTTGTAGAAGTCCCAATTGCCCGTCGATCCGTTGTCGGTCACGATATACAGGTCAGCAACATAGTTCACCGTTGCTTGAGCCGAGACAGTGTTGTCGTTAGCGGCTGCAACGTTGATGGTGTTGCTGGCGGTCAGGGCACGGCCGGTATAAGATACCGACAGGTCGCCGCCTGTGTTGGCGAGCTGCTCGGGAGTCATGTACCAGTCGGTGTTAGAGGCCAGACTGGCGTTGATGCTGCCATCAACATTGGTGCCCGTCACCGTAAAGGTGCCTGCAGCAGCGTCATTGATGGTCAAAGCCTCGGGCGCAATTGCAATCAAGGGGGTAGCGCTACCGCCCTCCCATTCAAATTGGATATTATCCAAGATAATCTTAGAATTCGTTGAAGTATTATTAGAGATAATACCTATATACTCATAATCACCGCTCACTGTGATAACATTGCTGTTAGACGTTGTCGTACCCAGTAATGTGCCTTTAGTCGATGCATCAGTAAGATCACTTGAACTAGTGTAGGCCGTGTTTTTACCATAAACCTGAATACCATACTTGTCTGTATTTGTATTAAAGGTAAAGGTAACAGACTTGATTTTACCGCTAGACGTAGTGGATACAATGCCAGAATTAGCACCTGTAGTAGTTAAAATTATTGCACCACTGGAGTGTTTCGCGGTTCTACCAGCATAGATAGCACCACTCGGTTTACTTACGTTAGTAAAGTAAGCTAAAGAGGTGCTCGTTGCCGCCAAATCGTTGGCAGTAATGACATCAGTGGTCGTTGCCCAAGCTGGCGGGATTGCCATGGCAAGGGTCAACAAAACCAAAAGAAATTTAAACGTGAAGTACTTCATAAAAAGTGTTATTAATAAAATGTGAATTATGAATAATTTATTGATCTTCTATCCTTATTGTGCTTGTTACACCCTTGATGATTGACTTTAAATCAATCGCCCGGCACGGGCACAAGACAAGCCCGCACGACGTTAGTCGAGCCGGTCGAACATCGTGGGATGTTTGAGCATCAGGTTTTGCAACCATGGTCGTTTAAAATGTTACGTTATAGTATCTATAAGCAAGTATTTAACTGACACGTAGCCAGTGGATTATGATTGATGTCACATCAAAACCATTTAGCACCTCTGCGAGTTGATGGTAGCTATGAAAATCTATTGACGATAGTCATGAAAAGTGCAAAAACATGTTAGTTGTTGCAGCTGGTGCTAAATGACTTCTAGTGGCAAAATTAGAATGTTTTTTGGTACAGAAAAGCCGTTAAAATTGAATATTGCAAATAAATTCTTTAAAAAGGCTTGTTCAAAGGATAAAACAACCATTTTTATCAACAAACCCTAGGTGGGCAAAAATAGGGATTCCCTACTGAAAATCATGGTATTGCAGCCGCCCATTCGAGGGGTGAAAAGTAAAAACTGGGGGCGAGAAAATGGAAACTATGAACTATTTTTGTACCTTTGCGCCTCAATTCATTATCAATCATGTAATCAATTCAGTAAAGAATGGAAAAGATTCAAGCAGGAAAATATGTGGAGCTCGTGTATGAGATCCTGGTGGTAAACGGCGATGAGCAGGTGAGTGTGTTCAAGTTCAATAAGGAGCACCCCGACGCTTTTGTCTTTGGCATGGATCTGTCGCTTATCGAGGGCTTCCAGACCAACATCATGGGCCTGGAGCAGGGCGCACAGTTTGACTTTACGCTCAAGCCCGAGGAGGCCTTTGGCGTGAAGAGCCCGGACCTCATCTATGAGTTGGAGAAAGAAATATTCCACGTGGAGGGCAAGTTTGACGCCGAAAACATCCGCGAGGGTGCGCGTGTGCCCATGATGACCCAGGAGGGCATGCGAGTCGAGGGCATCGTGCTCAAGGTGACCGACGACAAGGTGGTGATGGATTTCAACCACCAGTTGGCTGGCGAGACGGTGCGCTACAAGGGATTTGTCCAGGTCGTGCGCGACGCTAAGCCCGAGGAGCTTCAGCCTCATCACCACGGCTGTGGATGCGGTTGTGAGTCCTGTGGCGATGACTGCGGACACGACCACTGCGGCGAAGGCTGCGACTGCGGTCACTGCTAACACGCGGCACCATTTGTTTACTACGAATTACACGAATTTTACGAATAATTCTTTCAATAGAATTTGTAAAATCCGTGTAATTCGTAGTTTTATGTAGCCGTGAGAGTTAGAACGGCTTCTCGTCGGTGCCGCTGAAGGACTGGAACAGGGCGTTGGCGAGGCTTGACGCGCCGATGCGGAAGTAGCGGTTGTTGAGCCACTGCTCGCCCAGCACCTCCTTGACGATGGTGTAG
>Ga0247611_10001429_pt1 | contig 42480 bp, 31 predicted proteins | sample 177DNAGHGhighgp2_FD_192422 | JGI IMG/M metagenome (GOLD analysis project Ga0247611, IMG submission 192422) | Sheep rumen microbial communities from Palmerston North, Manawatu-Wanganui, New Zealand - 1770 DNA GHGhigh gp2 | ecosystem: Host-associated > Mammals > Digestive system > Stomach > Rumen... | reverse complement strand
GACAGATTTAAAAACTTTTTCTAAAATATCTTGATTAAAAGAAGCAAATTCTGATTATGTAAATTGAGAATTATGAATATTTATGTTTGATCCATATACAAAGTTTTATACAAAAAAATAAAATATGAAAAAATTTTGACTTTTAATTAGTTTGTTAATGTGTTGTTTTATTTTCGTATGATGTGGAAATAATCAACAACAGGAAAGTAATGATACAATAGTTTTTAATGAATTAAAAAAATCTTTTACATGAAATATTGTGGATTGAATTAATCATGAAATAATAGAAATAACATGAGATTATACTTTATACTATAATGATGAATTCTGATTTGCTACAGTTTTATGAAAAGAATGGAAATGATATAGTGTATGAGTTTGGAGAGTTGATGATGATATTGAATTTAGTTGAGAATTAGTAAAAATAAAAAGGCCTATGATTTTATTCTGAACTCCAATGGATGATGAAAATAAAGATTTATTTTTAATGGATTTTTATCATTACTGATTTGGTATTATAAGTAACGATGATATAGAAAAAATTAAAACACATTCTGATTTATGGAATACTTCGTTTAAGAATGATTATAAATGAGAAAATAATAAATATAACTTTTTTGAAGCATCAACACCACGGAATTGAAGTCAAAGATATTTAATACAATATTTTCCAAATCTAGATTGTAGAACTTGGACTGGTTGAATTGAATATGATATTAATTGAAATCCACATGAATATTTAGATGTAGATTGTAATGGATATGAAGTGATAAATTGAGAAGCAATTAAAACTAGAAAATCTTGGATAGAGCAGTTGTTTCCATATTGATTTATGTTTTATGATATAGATTAATGTATACTCTAATAATCATTTCATTAATTTTCTTTGGATTAGTATTTGGATCATTTGGTTCAGTAATTTTTTATCGTTTATGAGATTGGCCAACTAAAGAGACTTGGAAATGATTTTTGGTTTGACGTTCAGAATGTCCAAAATGTCATCATCAACTCAAAGTTAGAAATTTAGTTCCGATTTTTTCTTGGCTTTTTCAGTGATGAAAATGTGAATATTGTAAAGCTCCAATTTCATGATTTTATCCATTCTTGGAAATTACAAGTGTGATAATATTTGTGTGAGTGTTTTTAATATATTCTAAATTGGGTTGGCTTTCAAATTATTTCATTTGAGATTTATATATGTGACTCAAAGAGTGATATATTTTCACAGCTGTTACTATAATTTGTATTTGGTTGACTCGATTGATTTTGCTTTATGATATCAAAACTTATGAATTACATATTACAGCGACTGTATTTTTGGTAATAATTACTTTGATTTTTACGTTAACTTTTTGAACTAATAGATTAGAAATATTATTATGAATTTTAATTTTTTCTCTGATTTTTGGACTTATTTATTATTGTTCAAAACTTTATGTAAAGCAGAAATATAAAAAAGATGCTGAATGATTTTGACTATGAGATGTGATTATAGCTCCGATTTTATGAGCTTGGTTAGTATTTTTTCTGCAACCAAATTGAATATTCGAATGGATGTATTTAATTTGTTTATTTATTATTTTAAGTTCTTTGGTGGGATTAGTTTATTATTTAATAGAAAAATTAGTTAAATATTTTATTATGAAAAAAAGTAAAAAATCTAAAAAACCATATGGATTTCAGACTTCTATTCCATTTTTACCATCAATGATAATCTGATTTATTTTGGAAATAATATTACGAGAACCAATTATACAGCATTTACTTTTTAATGTATAAAATGGCTGATATTGAAGAATTAACTCAAGCTGAAACAGTAAAAAATTATAGAGAATTTTCTACAAAATCAAAAATCAGACTTATAGTTTTTGTAATATTATGATTAATTAGTTATTTAGTTTGCACAATATCGTTATTTTTTGGAAAGTGATTTATAATTCCAGCAATAAGCTTTATAATTTTATTTTTATTGATTTATTTTATAGCATTAGACTGTTATAAAGTAAAATTTCGTTATGTATTATTAATTTTATTCTGAATATTTTTATTTGAAACTATAAGTTTTATTATATTGCTTTGATTTTCACGATATTTAGTGGTTGAATTAATATTATTTAATGTAGCTATTTGAACATTATTATTCTTATTATGCTGGCAATTAAATCATCGTACATGATTTTCACCTTTTTCTTATTTTACTGAATGATGATTTTTTATAGTTAGTCTGTTAACTATATTTTTCTGTGTTTTTATGATGTGAAAGTATACTCAAATTCCATTCACTTGCGAAGATATTGAAGAATTTCCAAGTAAAATAGCAGAAACAACTACAAATCCATTAAAAAAAACACGAAATAAAATTGTTTCACGATTTAAGGAAGATGAAGAAGAGACTTTGGATATTCCCGATTTTTATGCAATATGAAATCCATTATCTAAATCTACAGATTTAGCAAGTGCTGATATGGTGGAATGATTTTTTACAAATATTAGAAATAGTATAGAAGATCAAACAGTTGGAATAAAAAATCAAGTTTCTATATCTACATGTAAATCTTATCTTCCACTTTTACAAAAGACTCAAAAAAGCTGATGAATTCAAATCGCTTGAATAGTTATTGGATATTTATTATTAGTTTGAGTTTTTAAGATTTTACTTTGGGTAGTTAGTATTTTCTGATTTGTATTGTTTATAATTTTGCGTATATTTGGTGTGTATAAATATGAGAAAAGAATGGTAGAAAAAGAAGTTATTGTTTAATTATTATAATAAAAAATATGAAAAAAATCTGGTTTTTAATCTCTTTTTTAGCTTGCAGTTTATTACTAACTTGATGTCAAAATTATAATAATTTGACTACGTATGATGAGCAAACTGCATGATGTGAAAAATGGATTTTATCTCATTGAGTTGAAAAAGCTGATTTTGAGCGAAAATGAAGTGAAAAAATCTGAGATAGAACAGTAATCACATGAATTCAATATGGTTATGATTGACTAGCAAATCAAGAAGTTAGCTGTGAATTTAATGAAAACGGGAAATTATTGTGAATAAAAAGTTCAAATCTTAGAAATTATGAAACCAATAATTCATGAAATGTTATAAATATGTGAGAAAATATTGTTCCATGATGATATCTTTATAGAAATTTAGATTTGGATAATGAAGAAGATAAACTGGAATATGAAGCTCTACAAAACGATAGAAATATGATTTTGAAATATCAGACAGATACTTCAGCAGCTGTAAATAAATTTATAGATGTAATTCATGATGATTTATTGGATTATTGCCAAGAATATTGAACAGGATATGAAACTATGAAATGAACAATGTATGAGAGAGATGTCTGTATGGATAATTATATCAAAGATTTGTATGAAAAACTTAGACTTAATTTAATTCTACCACAAAAAGATTATTCATGAGATGATCCAGTTCTGATTTCTTATTATAATGATTTAAATTGAGACCATCCATTCGTTCGTTATTTTGTAGATTTATATACAGAAATTATTGATTGAGTTTGAGATTATTGACCATTACCAGAATATCCTAATTTAGCTCCAATATCTAAAAATTCTGATTGAGAATATTTGTGAGATGAACCAAAATGAAGCGAACTTGCTGAAAAATATTGAACAGGATTTTATACATACTGAAAATGAAATGTTGAAATTGATTGAATAGAAGAAACATTAGAAGTTATTACAAGTATAGAGTCATGAATAGTTATCAACTGACAAATGTTAGATCGAATTCAGTCTGAATATTGATACAAATTGCCAATATATAAAGATGATATTGCACATTGAACTTCTCCAATGGATTGACCATTTGTACTTCATGTAAAAGATAAGTATGATAGAGATTTTATTTATCAAATTTTTTGAGATTGAGCTTGATCAGGAGAATTTTTGCTTATGATTTGGATGTTAGAAAATTGAAAACGAACTCCTGTGTGATGGTGCGGAAATTATTGATATGTATTATTTCCAAGATATCCATTATTGTTTGGATATAATCAGCAGTCATGAGTATGTGAAAAATGGAAAAGGTTTGATCCATTAACAATTTTTACACATGAGGAAAATCTAAATGGATGAAATATTAAGTGATCAGTAGATAACTTTATATTCTTTCTCAGATCTCTAGAAAGTATTAGAGTTTTAAATAAATAGTTAAATATTTATAAAATTTCTTTCAAGTCAGCTAGAGTAGAAATCTGAATAAAATCTATTCATTTTTTATGTACTTGTTTGATTCATTCTTCACTTCTATTGAGATGAATTGGCGTAATTCATACATTATTTGCTCACATTACATCAGATTTTAAACTATCTCAAATTATAATTATATCTTTAAAATCTATTCATGATAGAGATTTTAAGTATTCATAAATTTTTGGATCAGGTTTTGCAGCTCATACATCGAAAGATAATACTTCATAGTCAAAATTTCATTCAGGGATTAATCTATGCAAAGGTTCGGCATAATCTTTGGATAAATTTGAAACGACAGCAGTTTGATATCATTTGGATTTTATATATTTCAGAGCTTCTAATGTCTCTGGAAATAGAAAAGTTCATTCAATATCTTTTTTTGTGGATTCTATCAAATCATTTATTTTAAAATCATCTCAAAAATTTTCTCATTTTTCTTCAATCTCTTTTAGTGTTATTGGTTGAGTAGTTACTATATCTTTTAGTTTTGGAGGTGTTTTAATATTCTTAAAAGGGTGATCTATACAGGTTCCATATAAATCAAAAGCAATCAGCTTTTTATCTTGATATTTATTCAAATCTAATTGTTCGTTCATCTGAAATTTTATTCTAAAACACAGATATTCTCAATATGGTGAGTGTGGGGAAACATGTCCACAGGTTGAACTTCTTTTGCATTAAATCACTGTTCATTTACTAGCATTTCAATATCTCTCGCCATTGTAACTGGATTGCATGAAATGTAGAGAAGTTTGAATTTATATTCTTTCTTAAGTTTTCCAATCCATTCAATTACATTTGGATGTAGTCATTCACGTGGAGGATCTACAACTACCACTCAAATATTTTTGATTTTTTCTTCCAATTCTGGGAATTTATTCAAAACTTTTTCGCAAGGTGAAGCCACGAAAAAACTCTGATTTTCCAGTCAGTTTATATTTGCATTCACATTAGCATCACGAATTGCATCTTCCACTATTTCAATTCATATCAATTCACTATCTTTATTTTTTCCATTATTTTGCTTCAATAATGACAATCCAATACTTCCAGCTCCACAGTATAAATCCAATAAATTTCATTCGATATTTCATAGCATATTGAATGCTGTTCAGAATAATTTCTCAGCTCATAAAGTGTTGGTTTGAAAGAAAGAAAACGGAGAGATTCTGAATGTTAACTTAGTTTCATTATTCACTTCTTGTTCAAAATTTTCATTATTTTCGTCTATTATTTCATCTTTATTTTTCTTATTTTGCATAAAATTTAGCTGCTCATGAATATATCCATCTCACCAGAAAACTTTAGTTTCAGATTGGTCATTTTTCACAGTATCTGAAAGTCATTCATTATATGTGATGACAAATGTTGTCACATTTTTTTTCAAAAATTCATTTTTTTGAAAATCTTCCATCAATTGTTCCCAGAGTTTAGTCTGTTCTGCATCCAAATTTCCAAATGAAATGGAAATATTTACCATTAATTGCTCAGTATGAATTCATTCACGAATTACTAAGTGACGAAAAAATCACTGATGAGTCTTTTGGTCAAAAACTGGTAATCATGAATTGAAACACAAACTTTTAATAGTTTCATAAATCTGATTCATTTTTTCGGATATCAATCCACATTTATCTACATTCACGATTTTTGCAAATTCTCATTGTTTATGAAATCAGCAGCATTGATTAGCATCTATATCATATTTATGGATTCATTCTTTCAAAATTTCTTCTTCAGATTTTCATTCTTTGATTCATTTACGGAATTCTGGATTTTGCTGCTTATAAACTCCAAAACTAAACTCGATTTTATTTCTATATCATTTATCTAATGGCGACGGAATAATTGGTAAAATCTGGATTTTTTTTCATTTTTCTTCCAAATTTTTATTCAGCTTTTTGAATGCATCTTCTACGAGCTGCTGTTTGATTCATAATTGAGTTTGATAGCTCATCATCTGCCATTTACATCATCCACAACCTATTTTTTCAGTTCACGCATTAGCTTCACTGATTCATTTTGGAATGAAAAAATGAGGACAGAAAATCTCTCAATCTGCCATTTTTTCATCATATTTTTTGGTTTCAAGAATATGTGCTTCGATATAATCTTTTCTTCTTTTTACCACAGTTACATCCACTGTACTTCCAGGTAAAGCTCATCATTTTATCAAAACTTTTTTTCCATCAGAAAGTGATGAAATTCAGATTCATCCGTGTCAGAGTTTATAGACTTTCAGATTTTTGAGAATTGATTTCATTTATTTTACACAAATAATAAATATTAGCTCTACAACAGGTAAATTCTAAAGTTTTGCTTATAAAAAACAAGATTATTCCATTTGCATTTATTCGATACTTTAATATAATGAACCTTAGAATTTTATTAGTTCATCAAAAAGTCATGCTTAACGAAAAAGAGCTTTTAGATAAGTATTGAGATATTATCAAAGAAGAAATCAATGTAAAAGAAGTTGAAACTTATCAATCTGATAAACCAATCACGAAAGTTTACAAACCTTTATGAAGTCAGCTTTCTGCTAAGTTTGGAAAAGATACATGACAGATTATTGCAAACTGAAAACAGTGAAATGTTCGTGAAATAGATGGTTGAATCGAAGTTTTTGATAATGCATGACATACTTGGAAATTAGATGAATGAGATTACGAAGTAGTTTATGAATGATTGGATGGAACTGATACAACTGTTGAATGAAATACTATTGTAAAATTAGATCTAGAAATTACGGATGAACTCAAAAGAGAATGAACTGCTCGTGAAATTTCCAGATTTCTCAATCAAATGAGAAAAGATGCTGACTTTAGCGTAGATGCTAGAGTAAATATGCATTACCAATCAGATAGTGAAAACATGAAAAATATCGTTAAAGAATTCTCAGAATTCTTGAAAGAAGAAGCATTAATTATTGATATTTCAGAATGAAATTGTGATGCCGATACAAGATGTGATATATTTGAAAGTGAAAACTGAACTATAAAATTCTGACTAACTGTTGCATAAAAATTAGTGAAATAAAAAAAGCCACAGGAAAGATACTTCCCGTGGTTTTTTCTAAAAAAGTTAAATGAATTTCTTAGATGGAAACGGCACCCTTGATACTGTCATCGTGTTCATATCCAATAAGTTCAACATCATCCCAAGTGAAATCTAGGATGTTGTTTATGTCTGGATTTAAACGGATAGATGGTAGAGGGTGAGGAGTACGAGTCAATTGTTTTACTACTTGATCAATATGATTCAAATAGATGTGGGCATCTCCGAAGAAATGGTTGAAACGACCAGGTTTACGACCTGTTACTTGTGCCATCATACACAGGAATAAAGCATCCTGAGCTGTATTGTACGGCACTCCGAGGAATGTATCACAGCTACGTTGGTAGAGGTTCAAGTGAAGCATACCCGGCTCGTTCGCAAAGAACTGATAGAGGCACGGGCACGGTGGTAGAAGAGTTTTTTCTACATCTTGAGGATTCCAAAGAGAAATGATAATTCTACGACTTTCTGGATTATTAATGATTAAATTAATAGCATCCATGAGTTGGTCTTTTCCCTTGATGAACGGATGTTTTAAAGGTCTACCCATTCCATAAAGAGTTTCTTTCATTTTTGCATCTAAATCATCAAATTTAACTTCTCCAAAACGACGGAATTGATGTCCATAGGTCAGACCTAAATCGCCCCACTTTTCACGGAAACTATCATTTGATAGGATTCTTTCCTCAAATTGTTTGATCCTTCTTTTCCACCAGTCTGTGTAGTCAGATTTCTCATTATCTTTCCACATGTTATTTAGCAGTTTTGTTTGGCCGGTCTGTTGTAACCAGTATTTGAACGGCCATTCTGTCCAAATGTGGTTGTTGTGTTCTATGAGAAAACGGATGTTCGTGTCTCCTCTAAGTTTCCAAATAAGTTCTTCAAAAACAGATTTGAGACTCATACGTTTTGTAGTCAGAAGAGGAAAATTGTGGATAATCCCCTCCTCATCTTGGTGCATTTCGCACGTGTAATGGTATCCAGGTAGTGTGTAGGTGCCAGTACCAGTGCGATCATCAGTTTTTACGTCATTATCCAAGATGGCTTTAAGCAATGATAAATACTGTTTCATAAATTAAAAATTTTTGTTTTGAGTTGATTATTAATATTTTATTTAATTTTTTTGCAAGAGGTAGAATAAGTAAACAATAAAAAAAGTCAAGTCATAAAAAATATAAAAAATTTTTTAAGTAAAAAAGTCTGATTTTTTTTGACTTTTTTTGTTTGTTGGATTATAATTTGTTTGTGATTTATAATATTGTTATATTTAGGTAAATGGGAATCGATAGAGATAATTGTGTAAAGTTGCTTCATGACCAGTTTGTATCTGATTTTTCACAAATTAATAATATTTCTAAACTTACATCAAATTCTTGGTGAAATAATAAGGCAGAATGTCTTTCGTATTACTGAAATAGTTATATAGAAGTAAAAAATACTTTAGAGAATTGGAAACAAACAGAAAGGGAATGAATGGTAAATCAAGTTGAAGAAAAATCTATTCAAGAAGAAAGGGGTGATAAATTTATGGCAGCGATACAAACATTATCAGATGCTAATTTTGAAAATTTACCAGAAATGTGACAGTCTTTGTTGTTTCTTGGTAAGTATATACTTATATGATTTTTTGTGATAATACTGTTGGGTATTTTTGTGAGAGTGATGAAAGTCTTTTTGAGATATCTTTATGGTTTTTGTAATTCTCATAGGCTGATATTTTTGAAGGTTCTTTTACCCAGATGAGATGGAAAATCTGACCGTGAACAAGAAAAAGAAATTGCAAAAGATATGAAAGAAAAGATCGGTAGGATGTCTCAGGTTTTGTGAAATTTACATAAAATGAATGAAATTAGTACACATGAAAAAATAATGCAATTTTTTTTCTGAAAACACAAATTAGTTTTTATTTATCAGTATGAGAATGGTCAACTTTCTTGTTTGGTGTGAACATATCCTGAATATCAAGAAATGGTTGAAAGTGCAATAGCTTCTCAATATTCAGCCGCATCTATTGAAAGAGTTTCTAGGCCTAAATTTTTTAAGAAAAAATATTTTGATGTTCAAGTTTTGGAAACAAAAAAAGATCCTTTATATACAATTAAACTTTATAAAAATATTCCAGACGATCCGATAAATAACATTATAGATTCTATGGGTAAAGTGAGTGCGGAAGATACTGTAAGCATTGTTTTTGTTGTAAAACCAGAAAAATCATCGTTTAATATGCGTAGACAAATCGCTTCAGATAGATTATATAAAAATTTAGATCTTTATGAAAGAAGGCGATTTAGTTGGAAAAATTTAATAAACCCTTTTATGTGGATTAAATTTGCTATATTGTGACCACAAAATAGTCTAGTGTCTAATAAAAAGGAGGAAAAAGAAGTTACAATGGTTCGTATGGTAAAAGCTAAAGAGGATAGCAGAAATGCGATGTGAGAAGAGGCAGCAAATCCAACATTTCGTTCTACGATATCTATTATAGCATCTAGTAATGTGCAAGGTAGACCGAGGGAAATTATAAATAATTTGGAAAGTGCGTATAATGTGTATAGTGATGAATATAGTAACGCTCTTGAGTGTTCTAATATGAAACATGATGTGTTTTGATTTGTTTATGTGCCTTTATGGAGTGTTGGAGTATCAGTATATCTAACCTGATTTTTTTCTAAATATTCATATTTTTCAACAAATGAATTATCTTCATTGTTTCATTTCCCGGATGGCTTATATAATCGTGCTCCAGTGATAGAATGGATGCAATATAAGGTTATAGCCCCACCGAGTAATTTGCCAATGTTTGATGATGAGTGATGGAATGGTCGTGTGATATCTTGAGTGTTGGCTGAGAAATATAAAAAATGAAATTTATCAGCAATTCTTGATGATTATCCTCATCATTGGGCGGTTTGAACTAGAACAGATCAAATTGAAGATTTAAAACTACTTTCAGAGTGTAGCATAAAGGAAAAAAAGGAACATAATATTCGTGAAGAGAATAATGAAATTTTTGTGAAGATTGTTAATAAAATAGAGGATTTGAAGCCAATTTCCGAATGTGTGTGAGATGGTATTGTAGAAAAAGACGGAATATATTTTGTTGTTATGAAAAGTAGTGAATGAAATATAACAAAACCAATTTCCGAATGTTCACCTGAAGAATTAGCAAAAAATAATATAGTTGAAAAAGATGGAATGTTATATGTTAAGTTTGTGAAAGAGGAAGAAATACTAAGGTCAATTTCCGAATGTTCACCTGAAGAAAAAGAAAAAAATGAAATTATAGAAAAAGATTGAGAAATATTTTTGAATATAAAAAAGGAAAAAACAATAAAATGATACAAGACTTATAAATGATGAGTGCTTTTATGAGTTAATATTTATAGAAATGTTTATTCTCCGGTGTATATTAAGCGTGATGATAGAACAAGGCATCATTATTGTATATGAAAATCAGGTACTTGAAAATCAGTGTTTTTACAGACTATAGCTAGACAAGATATTTGGAATGGTGATTGAATTTGTTTGATTGATCCACACGGAGATCTTGCAGAAGATATGTTAGCTTATATTCCAAAAGAAAGAGCAAAAGATGTGGTATATTTTGAAGCAGGTGATGAAGAAAGACCTATGTGACTTAATCTTTATGAAATAGATAATCTAGATCAGGCGGATAGAACAGTAAATGATGCCACAGAAATTTTCTTAAAAATGTTTTGACCAGAAATATTTTGACCAAGAATTCAGGAATATTTTAAGTATGGAAGTCTAACTTTACTTGAGGATTTTGAGGATAGACCAACATTACTTGATGTAACTAGATTGTTTACTGATGATAGTTTTCGTGAATTTAAATTGAAAAAAGTAACGAATGCTGTTGTTAGAAATTGGTGGGAAAAGACCTATAATGCGATGTGAGATAGGGAAAAACAGGAAATTATTCCATACTTCTCTTCTAAATTCGTATCGTTTAATACAAATAGACTTATTAGAAATATTATATGACAGACAAAATCGGCATTTCAATTTGATGATATTATGAATAATCAAAAGATTTTAATTATTAATCTTTCAAAAGGTAAAATTTGAGAGATGAACGCTCAACTTTTGGGTATGATTATAGTATCTAAGGTTTATAATGCAGCAATGGCTAGAGCTGCAATCCCAGAGAGAGATAGAAAGGATTTCTATCTTTATGTCGATGAATTTCAAAACTTTGTATCATGAACATTTGCAGATATCTTATCAGAGGCCAGAAAATATAGGCTTTGATTAATTATGGCTCATCAGTATATAGCACAGCTAGATCCACCTAAATGATTGTGAGATACTTGAGGTTGAAAATCTGATGTTAAATCAGCAGTATTTGGTAACGTTGGTACGATGATGTCTTTTAAGGTCGGTGCTCCCGATGCTGAATTTTTGGAAAAAGAATATGCTCCAGTTCTTTCTGGGCAGGATATTGTATGAATTGCAAACTATAAATCTTATGTAAAATTAAATATTGATAATGCTACGACACGTGTATTTAGTATGAATTCGATTTATACAAAAGATTATCAAAATAAAAAAATAGTTCCAATTTTAAAAGAATATTCAGCTAAAAAATATGGAAGAAGAAGAGAGTTTGTGGATGCTGAAACTAGGGCAAGACTTTGACTGTCAATTGATGAAAATGATTTACCAGAATCTTCTGATATGTCTGATTCATCTTGAGAAACTTCATCTAATACAGAATGAAATAGTTGATGAGGAGAAGAATAAAAAACGTTATAATATGGAGTATTAATTAAAAATGTAGATTTAGCCTATCAATCTTTTTCTTGATTTTAAGAATCTATTCAATATTATGCATTTGCCCACGGACAATGGCACCTTGACAGAGTGGTCTATTGTACGGGTCTGCAAAACCTTGGTTCGTCGGTTCGAATCCGACAGGTGCCTTGATCGGTGTTTCTGTCTGAGAATCAAGAGATAGTTCTTTATAGGACAAACAATTCCGTACGAAAAAACCTGAACCAAAATTCAGGTTTTTCTTTTTCCTTTGATTTTTGGATATATTTTGTTACAAGTAGTAAAAATAAAAAATTTATATGTTTTTTGTGCAAATGAAAAAATTTCTGTTTATTATCTTCTCTTTTGTTGTCATTTTTTTAGCATGATGTTCAAATTCAGATAAACAGATTATAAAAATAGATCCACAAGAATGGATTTCTAAAAATTGAGTTTCTATTGAAGATAGTTTTAGTAAACAATTACATGAAACTCAGTATATTCAAGATTTAGAAAAGTTTCTTTCTTATGATATACTTTCTTTAACGGAAGATAGACCATTTAATTCTGATTTTTCTTTTTCTGTAAATTTTGATGAAAAATCATCAGTTCAATGATGAGTAGATTTTTCTCAAAAAAAAGTTTCAAAATCGCGTAATGTGGAATTTTCAGATATTGATTTTGATATAAAAGCAGAGAATTTGGAAAAACAAGGAGAACCTTTTGATTTTTCTTGAAGTCTTTCTCTTTTGTATAATGATGGAGAAATGTATGCAAATTTACATGATTTGCATGTTTTTATGGGAGAAGGAAATGTAGTGGCTAAGATGTATACTTTATTATGAGATTTGGTTATTGATAATCGAGTAAACTTGGAGATTAATAGGTGATGAATTATTTCAGTAGATGAAAATGAAAATAAAAAATTACCGTATATGGTTTGAACAATAAAAAATGTATTGAAAACGGAAAATGCTCAATCTAGTCCAAATTTTTTGGGTAGTGTGATTGAACTGCTTGATACAATAAATTCTTATATTGATTTATGAATTTCAACAAACGGGTTGGATATTCTTAATCAAGAAATATCGTATTTTGAATTAGATGACAAAACTATCCAAAAAGAATTTACATGAAATTTTCAATGAAAAGATTCGGCGTTTGATTTATCTTTGCTTGTGTCTAAAAAATGATTGGAGGTGCGTATATATAATGTGAAAGAGTATGATGAAGATGTTCAAAATTACCAAGATATCGAATCTGAATTTATATTTTCTTTACAAGAAAAAGAAAAAACAGGATACTCTTTTATTTTTCAGTCAATGAAAGATCAACAAAAATTGGTTGATTTACAATGAAAGGTTAAATACGATAATGTGATGAAATTTTATGCTGATTTTGTTTTAGAACCACTGGAAATTATATCTTGACAGAAAATTTCGTGAAAACTAGATTGAAGTATTTTAAAAGAATCATGAAGGTGAGATGAAAAGATACCTGACCTTACAGGGAATGTTCTTTTGCGAAGTGAATTGCTAGCCTCATTATAATCAGAATTTTAATTATTTTATAGTAAGAGATATGTCTACTAAAAAGTCGTTTACATCTTCAAATCTTTCAGAAAAAAAATGATTAACTCCGAGAAAAAAGTGATCAAAATCCGGAAGTAAGTTTTTAAAAGGATTTTTGGTTTTTGTTTGAATCTTGGTAATATTTTGTTTATCTGTTTGAGCTATTTCATGATTTAAATGATTTTTTGATAATATTAAAAAATCGATAATTTCATCTGTATCAAAAACGGTTTGAACTCCAATGAAAACGGATCAATATAATAGTGTAAATGTGTTGTTGCTTTGATATGGATGAGTTGGGCATCAATGATGATTTTTAACGGATTCTATAATGGTTGCATCATGGAATCCAGATGAAAATAATGTTATTTTGTTTTCTATCCCTCGTGATTTGTATGTTAAAAGTCCTGTGACTAATACATACTGAAGAGTTAATGCTATTTTTCAGCAGTATTATAGCAGAACAGAATCCATGGAGGAATCTGCTTTATGATTTGCGTGAAAGGTTTGAGAAATATTGTGATTAGATATTCCATATTATGCAACTATAGATTTTCAAGCATTCAAAGAAATAGTAGATTCATTATGATGAGTAGATGTTTATGTGGAAAAAACTATTAACGATCCACAGTATCCAGCAGATAATATGATAAATTATAGTCCATTTTATATAGAGGCGTGAGATCAACATTTAGATGGAGCAACTGCATTAAAATATGCAAGATCTCGTCATACTACTTCGGATTTTGATCGTGCAAAGCGTCAACAGAAATTGATTATTGCGATTAAGGATAAAATGCTTGAATCTTGATTAAGCGTTTCAACAGCAAGTCAGCTTTATGATCAATATAAAAAATATGTTCAGACAAATATTACAGCTCAGGAAATGCTTCGAACGGTTCAGTTTTTACCAGATATTAAAGAATTTTCATCTTTTGGATATACTTCAACATGTGGAGATAGAGATGTAACGAGAATGGTTCCGTGATGTTTTTTATATAATCCTCCAATGGCACAATTTTGAGGAATGTCTGTATTGCTTCCTGATGGGGCAAGTAGTAGAAACGTAAGTTATTATGATGAAATGAAAACTTTTGTTACATTTCTTTTGACTCATCGTAAGTTTTTAACAGAATGAGCAAGTGTAGAAGTTGTGAATTGAATTGATGGATGAGTGTTGAATTCTAACTGACTATGAAGAGCTTCAGTAGCGACAAAATTGTGAGTGAAGATGGTTAAATATTGATTAAATGTAACAAATGTTACGAATGGAGAGCATACAGATCATAGTTACATAACTGTTAATATGGTATGAGATTTTAGTGGAACAATTGATGCAATTCAGACATTTTTACCTATTCAAGATATTAGGGTGGATACATGAAGTGTACAAGAAGAGTATGATTCTGAATGAAATTTTATTGAATATTGGACGGATAGGGCGTATATAACGATTACTTTGTGAGATGATTTCGTTTTATGAAACGAATACTTCTCATGATTAGCACAAGAAAAGTTTAGCTATAAATTGGATATAGAACCAATACCTCCTTTAATTAGGGAAGAAATTGTTTTGTCAGAAGAAAAAGAGGAACAGAATGATTAGGTAATTTGTTATAAATCCTATTGAAAAAATAGGTTTTAAATTTATTAATTTGTAATCATTTATATGATATAGGTTTTGGATGAGTTTATTAGTTCCTGAAGAAGTTCGTAAAAAAGAGGGTGACTTACGTAAATATGTAAAGTGACTATGAATAGATGAATTACAAATCAAAAATGTAGATCTTTTTCTTGTAGCTTTTATGCATAAATCTTATGCTGCTGATTTTAAAGTTATTACATCACATAATGAAAGATTAGAATTTCTTTGAGATTCTATTTTATGAGCTTGTGTAGCAAAATTACTTTTTCTTAATCATGCGGAAATGACGGAATCTACAATGACATTATACAAAATAGCTCTTGTTCGTGAAGAGACTTTAGCAGAAGCTGCAAAAAAAATTTGATTAAATAAACAGTTGTTTATTAGTAAGTGAGAGGAAAATAATAATTGACGTGAGAAGGAGACAATTCTTTGAGATGCATTTGAGGCATTACTTGGGTATTTGTATATAGATTTTTGACCAGATGAAGTGCTGAAATTTGTGGAAAAATATTTATATCCCTTTATGGAGAGTATTTCAGCTCATCCTGTTAAGTCATACAAAACATTAGTTCAGGAGATGGTTCAGAGGGATATTAAACAAATTCCAGAATATCGTGAAACTGAAGCGGAAGTTGATAAAAGGGGAAATGTTTTATTGTATAAATCGGAATTATTTATAAATGATGAAAAATTTGCTGAAGGAACTTGAGTAAATAAAAAAAAGGCTCAAGAGTCGGCAGCTAAACAATATTATCAAAGATATAATAAATAGTAGTTGTGTTGTGATGATTTTTTATTAAAAACGGTGGTTTATAGAACCAACTTTAAAGATTTTTGGATGTAAGATTTGTAATTAATCTTTGATTTTTCTTATTTTTCAAATCACTTTGTCAGTGAATAAAATTCATTCTAAATGATCCATTTCGTGCTGGATGACCACCGCACTAAATCATGAATATTTTTGGGTGTGAGTTTTTCATTTTTTGTCTTGATATTTTACAACTATCCATATCCATCTTTCAACATCTCCACACAAGCCAGGAACCGAAAGACAAGCCTCTTCTCATTTTCTTTTTTCTTCAGAATGTTCGATTATTTCTGGGTTTATCATTGCCATTTCTCAGATGATTTTTTTATCAGTTTTGTTTCACTTTTTTACTTCTTTCCATTGTGTAGTAGCTATAATACTAACATTTTTTCCCACTTGAGGAGCTGCTAATCCAACTCAATCGTATGCATACATTAAATCTAATAGAATTTCAGAAAAATCTTTAATGTCTTCATCAAAAATGTCAACGTTTTCAGATTTTTTTCTTAAAATCTGGTTGTTCTCTCAGGTTTGAAGTGGATAAAATACTTTTATTTGTTCTATGTTGTTATACATTATTATTAATATAAGTAAATATATTTATGTTATAATTATATGTAGTATAATTATATCAGACTTGAAAATCAATCTGAAATCGATATAATTATACTTGCAATAAAGTTCAGCCGCAGTGGATTCTTATCTCCGAGTTATGGACTGTAATATGAATTCTCTTGTGGAGGGGTGGCAGAGCGGTTGAACGCGGCAGTCTTGAAAACTGTTAACCGACTATTCGGTTCGTGGGTTCGAATCCCACCCCCTCCGCCATTTATGTTATCTAATTATATGACTAGAACTCACAAAGTGAGCAAAATCAGAATCTTCTTGACGATTGCTTGTTTGCTCGTATTCGGTGTCCTTGTTTCAGTGGCAGATAGATGTTGCTCTCCTGCAGATTTGCAGTATGTAAATCCTACCTTTGTTTCAGATTGATCAAAGGATGTGGCAATTAATTTAGATGCGATGAGTATTTCTATGGATGAGACCACAGATTTGGCGGTGGTTCAATACATAGTTCAAGAGTGAGATACTTTGGAATCTATCGCAACAGAATTCTGAACGACAGTTTCAAATCTTCAGAAAATTAATTGAATTTCTTCAATTAAACCATGACAAAAGATTGTGGTTACAAATGAGGAAGATGGAATTCTGTATAAAGTTAGAGAAAATCAGAATATTAAGGTTTTTGCAAATAAATACGGATTAGATCTAAAAGATTTGATGACGTTGAACTATATTACGGATGATAGTGAGATCCTTTATGAAGGACAAGAGATTTTTATAAATCTTTCAGAAGAAAAGGCTAATAATATTCCAGGATTTATTGATAAAGCTCAACCTGATTTAACAATTCCTGTTGTGAAACCAAAACCAACAACAAATAAAACAACGACAAGAACTACTACTAGAACGAGAGGAAATAGCGCAGGTACTACAGCGACATCAACATCTTCATCAGCTTCATCTTCTAGTTCAAGTAAGATAGTTAAAAAACGAACATATAATGCTAATATTAATAATGGATTCTATCGTTGATATTGTACATGGTATGTTGCAACGCAAGTTCCTTCTATATTTAAGTATACATCGGAGGGAAGTCAGGATAGACCATTTGGATGAAATGCTTCGACTTGGTATAGTGCAGCTAAGGCAGCATGATATACAGTTTCAAAAACCCCTCGTGCTGGTTCAATAATAGTTTATAGTAGAATACGTTCATCTGCGGGTCATGTATGAATAGTAAGACAATATCCTTATAATGGTGATAGTTCAAAGATGTTAGTAGAAGATATGAACTATGCAGGAAAGTTTGTGGTAACACAGAGAATTGAATCTACATCACGTGGATGAATCATTTGATATATTTATTATTAGTATAGTTAAAATTAATATATTAGGGCAGAGAAATCTGCCTTTTTATATTGAAAATTTTTGATAAAAATTTATGTTGTAGTTGGTTTTTTTATTGTGTTTTTTAAAGATTTTCAATGAATTCAAAATATGTAATAAATTCTAAATTGGAGGTGAAAGGTAAGGATATATTGATTGTTTGAAATCGATGATATAGAAATTTGTGAGATGAGTTGATTTTACTTTGAACTGTGAAGTTACTTTTACAGCAAAATAAAAAAGTAACAATAGTTTGTTATGATCCAGAATGGTTACGTGATTTTTTTGTGCAGTTTATTGATGTAAGAAAAGTCTCATTTATTCCTGAATTGCCTAAATGAATTCGTTCATTGTTTAGGTATATTTTTATGTATTGACTGAAGTGATTTACTAGATTTTTATGAGCAGATACGATAATACTTTGATGATGAGAAATATTAACCGAGGAAAATCCATGAGCATATCGATATTGGAAGATTAGTATTCGACCATTTTTATGGAAAAAGAAACTTGAAAATTTATTTAAAGAAAGAAATAAATCAGATTTATATATAATGTGATGAGTTCAGATTCCTAAAAATTCTAAAAAGAAAAGGCAATTACTATCGTTGTTAAAATATACTACAGCATGTTATTTAAGAGATTTTGATGCAGTTGATGAAATAGCTACACATATTCAGAATTGTGAATTTTTTATGGATACGAGTTATTTTGCTTATGAGTGGGATAAAGTTTCTTTGAGTAATGAAAAAAAGATAGAAAAGTCATATGTTGTTGTGAACTTAAATAAAAATGCGGAGAAGTTTTTTGATGAGCTCGTTCAGGATATCAAATCTTATTCTCAAAGAGGTTATCGTATTTATTATGTGCCAATAGCTAAGGGAAATAATATTTATTATCAAGATTTACAATACTCTCAACGTTTGGAAAAATCTTTATGAGAAAATGTGGATTTTGCGTTATTGGATTGGGAATCAGATTTTGAGAATTTTGTGAAAGTATTGAAATGAGCAAAAAAGGTGTTTAGTTCGAGATTACACTTATATTTGATTGCATCATTTTTGGGGTGTGATACAAAGGTATATCCATATCAGAGAAAAATTTTGAAGATGCAGAAAGTGATTGATAAAATTTTGAAATAAAAAAACAGGCGGTGAGGGGATCGAACCCCCGACAGCGGTTCCGAAGACCGATGTGTTACCACTACACCAACCACCCGTATTAAATTTTTTGTAATAATTTTACACAAGAATTATTTATTTTTGTTATTGATTCATTTTTTCATTCATTTGATAAGAAAACTTTTAAGGCTTCAATTGCTTCTTGTGTCTGCTCTCTTTTAGTGATTTGAGAGAAATTTTCAACAGGAAGGTAAAATATAGAGAAGGTTTCTAGTAATTCATAATCATTAGAAGTTATTTCGTATGTATGTTTGTCTCATTGAATATTTTCAGAAATCTGAATGAAAATTCATTCATTTTGTAGATTCTTTTGTATATCTTTGATTTTATCTCAGATAGATAAAAATTGTCCAAAAAGTGGAAGCTGAATTTTGATTGCAGATAATTTTTCTCATTTATTTTCAAATTTTCAATATAACAAAATTAATCAAAATAAGAATCAAATCTTTCATTTAATATTTAAATCTTCGATAAGGATTTTACTATGCGTCTCGTTATTTTTTAATATTACTCATTTAGAACTATTAGATAAAGATACATTTAATCATAGTTTATCAAATATTCCATTTTTTTCTTCTACCAATTTAGTAGGAAAATACGGTACAAAATCGTAAACTCACCCATTTTCTTCATCAAAAGCAGAAAATATTTCGAATGCTGACAAAATACCAGATTTAATATCATATTCTAATTCTTCTATATCTAAGTACGAATCTTTTATTAAAAAAACATTCATAGTAGATCATAAATTCTTAGATTCTATTAACTTTATTTCCTTTTTATGCCATACGTAAAATATACAGTTTTCATCTTCAAAATTATATCATTGAAAATTGTGATGATATGTTTTACCTGTTAGTAAAGTTGAATCATGTTTAGTTAAAAAATTCATAATTATATGTTATTTTACAGGTAAAACTTTATTTTCCAATTTTAATATTTTATATAGAAGAAATAATTCTATACAGTTCACCATAAGAGAGCTTCATCCGGCACTGATGAAAGGTAGAGTTACTCATGTGGTTGGAATTATTTGAACATTCACTCACATGTTTACGAATGTTTGTACGATGATTAGTGAAATAATTCAGACTCATATCAGTTTTAATTGAGGATCGTTAACTTTTTGTAAATGTTTTAAAACATATCGAAACATCCGTATATAAAGACCAATTAGGAAAAGATTTCATATAAATCAAATTTCTTCTGAGAATGCAGCAAATATAAAGTCACAATACGATTCTGGTAAATTTGAATATTTTTGTAGACCTCTTCCATATCAATTTCAAAAAAATCATCATCATCAAATAGCAATAAGAGCCTGGGTGGTTTGCCATCATGTTCTTTCTCTTTCTTCTTCAATTTTTTCTTTGTTAGTTGTGAAAAAATACTCAAAACGTTTAGTTATGTAACTAAATTTTTCACTTACTAATCCAAGAGTTAGTCAAGCAATAAGTCATGCTCATAATCAAATTCCTAATATTGCTAAGGTCTTTTTAAGTTTTAGTCATGAAAATCGAACCATTACTAGGGCAGTAGCTCAGATTATTAACACAGTTCAAAAATCTGGGATTAACAAAAATACAAAATATAATAAAGCACTTAAAATAACAAAAGTTAATAAAAATCTTGGAGAATTCATGTCCTCTTTTTTTCTAGTTAGTCGACTTGCAAGGAATATTATATACGCAAGTTTAAAGAATTCTGATGGTTGAATACTTGGAATTCCGGGAATATCTAACCATCATCTGGCTCAGTTATATGAACCTCATAATGGAGTAAAAACTAAACATTGAAAAATAAATGTTAATATCATTATAGTTCAAGCGAATTTATGATTCTTTAGTGTTTTTATTGGAAATTTTCGTAAAATAAGAAAAAGAACAGCGATGTATATTAGGGCTTTTATTTGTTGATAAAAATAATAATAATTAGTAGGTTCGCTAAAACTAGATGCAGCTCAATATTTAGCAATAGATGCCATACTCATTGTAAATGATTCATAGACACTAGTACTATACACGGCTAATAATCAGAATATTAATAATATGATTCAGTTTATTAATAGAGGCATAATTTATTGTTTTTTGAACAAAAAATCTGAACTTAATGTACGTAAAAGAATAAAATTTTCAATTGTTTATTTAATTTTTTCTGGTGGTAAATATAGACATTCTCGTCAATTCAATTTATGATCTGTAGCTATATATACATCTTGCATATTACAGTCTCATTTTTCTATAGTTTTTCCATTTTTATCTAATATATCTGTAATTTCCAAGATTCACATATCATCTGGAGATATGAAATTTAATTTCATTCAGCGGCGTAATTCTTCTTTTGGATCGATATGATGATAAATGATTCAGTCTTTTTCTTTTGTATCTTTTGAGAATATTCCAAAGAAATTTCTATTAAATAAAGGTCAAGCTGTTCATTTTGTGGTTGTAATAAATTCTTCAGTAGTAGTTTTTCTTTCTTCAGGAGATATTTCTCCGTCAGGGAATTCTTGTAAATTGTGGAATAAGAACCCATCTCGATACGTTCTATGTGGAATCATTTCCACTAAATTTCTGATATTTTCATCAATTGGTTTTCCATTAGCAATGCAGTCACGTACATGCTTATATGCTTTCACTACAGCTGCTACATAAAATTCTGACTTACTTCTTCACTCAATTTTTATCGCATCCAGGATTGGCATCAATTCATTTAGACGGTCAATTGTACATAAATCACGAGAAGAAAAAATATGTTCTCCGTTTTCATCTTCAGTTACTTCTAGCATTTTTCAGTCTCTCCTGGCTTCTTGGATGAATACTCTGTACTGAAATCTACATGAATGATTACATTCTCATTTGTTTGCTGGGCGTCCTCATAGATAATCTCAAAGTAAGCAACGTCCAGAATATGTCATACACATTGCTCCATGAATGAAAGCTTCTAATTCGATTTCTGGTACAGCTTTTTTGATTTCTCCTATTTCTGATATATGTAATTCTCTAGCTAGAATGATTCTTTTTACTCATAAATCTGCCCAAAATTTCACACTGTCAGAATTTAAAGTGGTAGTTTGAGTGGATAAATGAAGTGGAATGTTTGGCAAGTATTTTCTAATAATTCTAAATGTTCATGGATCAGAAAATATTATACTATCAGCACCACAATCTGCGATTTTTTCTGTAATAGACTCAAAAATCTGAATATCTTTATTTCTTGGAAAGATATTCATGGTAAGAAATGCTTTGGTTCATTGTGCATGAAGTTGATTTATCGTATCTTTCAAATCATCAAAATTATAGAGTTTATTTTGTCTCATTCTAAGAGATGTAAAAGGTACTCATAAGTATACTTCTTCTGCTCAATAAGCAGAAGCTACCACAGCTTTTTGGTGGGATCATCCTGGTGCAACAATTGATGGAATATTCATTTTCACAAAAATTTATCATAAAAATTTACGATTTTTATTATAATTTATTGCTTATTTTTCTCAATGAAATTTTATCTTCTTTGAATTATTTCGAGAATTGTATTTAGATTATTTTCGTCTACATTTGTGATAATATATCTATGGTATACATGATCCAAATTATTGTTTAATACAATTACTGTGTTTTCATTTTGTCCAAAAGCTCGAGTTCATTCTCAAGCATCCCATTTTCATTCAGCTTTAAAAGTTCAATCTGAACCGAAATATATTGTATTATCTCAGTTATCTTTTGATATATAATTGTAATGTAGTTCGTTTGTTTCTCTTAGTAGTTCATCATCTTCTGGAGTTGGATTATAATATCGTAGTTTATCACAGAATTTACATTCAAAATTATTTTCAGTTTCAGGAATGATAGTTACTCCAAAATATTCTTCAGCCATTTCTAGAAGAGTTCTACCATCTATATATCACATATTTCAATTATACAACCTATCAACAGCTTCTTCAGAGAACATTTCTCTTATTGATTTGTCATAATCACTTCAATCTTTTGCTTGAACGACATCTATTACTACATAATTAGATCAATCTTGTGTGGAAACAGTGACCTTCATTGGAATACTAAATCCACAACTATTATTTAAGTTTCATCTTTCATCAATATAAAATCATTCACCAATTGCATTGATATAAAAATCCGCATTATTCTGTCATAATTCTGAATAGTTAACAAACATTTTAGACTGATCATCACAAGAATAATTATCTTCTATGTAATTAAAAATAGCATCTTCAAGAGTAAATCATGTTTCAGTTGGATTTTCACATTTTCATTCATAAAAATCAATCGTACTACAAAAAGATCAATCAGCAAAAAAACAATGACTCATATAATTTCAGTCTGGAAATTCTTGTCTAACAACATCTCATCAATGAGATTTACAATAAACCTCATCCATACTCATTCAAGTTCAATACGGAGATAGTCACTCTTGTATATTATTAGAAATATTGTTTCCACATCATGTTAATAAAAACACACTTATCAAACAGATACTAAATAGTCATTTTTTCATTCTTACCTGATTTCAAAAAATAAACTTATTTACTACTGAGTAGACTATGTTTTATAGTCAGAGTTTCAATTTCTTCTTTTGTTTTTGCATATTCTTCTTCTGCTTTTGTGCGTTGTTCTCATTCTAAAAGAGGTAGACGTTCTTTTAGTAAATTTAATTTGTCATCTAAGTTTTTTATTTCTTTTTCAATATTTTCTAAAGATTCTTTATCTTTTCAGAGATTGTTATTTCAATGCTGGATTCATATTGTTACGATATCGTTTGAAAAAGTTTCGTATCATAGAGGAGTTTGTTCGTGAAGCCTAAAATAATTTATCTCTGAGAGATGAAAATGGTTTATAAAAATTTGTTCATATTGAGCGAATAATTCACATATTGAGGGGTTTGACTTTATAAATATCTTGCAAGGTTCATGTTGTTTAATATTATTTTCTATTTTCATTTCCTTTATTTTGATAAAGGTGTTGTAAAGTATGTTTATATTATAGTTTGCAGTTCTGTTTAATTCCAATGGTTTTAGTGGTTTAATAAAAGTTTTTTTTGAAATATATTGTAAAGCGTGTACAAATTCCGGAGTTAGGGGATACAAGATTGTTAGTAAAAAATTGAAAAAATAAGAACAGACAAATTGAGTATTTTTTGTTGTGTTTATTTTTTGTACTTCTAAATATCGTGAGAAAAATATATTTTGAGTAGATTCTTTAAAATTGTTAAAAAAGTTGATGTAATCTTCATATGTTATTACGTTTTCTCGCTCATTATAAAGCTCTTTTAATTTGTCCAATACTATTATATCAAAATCTTCAAAGTCTTGTGGTTGATTATTTAGGCAACTTTCTATTTTTTCTGGTAAAAAGCTTTTTTGTGTACATAATCTGACAGAATTCCAGATTTGTTTTAAAAATATATTATTCAATAATATTTGTTTTTGGTCAAAAGTTTGATTAATTAGAAAATTTAGTCTGATTGGATTCTCTCAGTATGATGAAAATATGTTCCATTGAGCCTGTTCAAGTTGAGATTTTGAAAGCTGCCTGTCTCCCAAAAATTCATTATTTTTTTGGTATGAACATTCTATAAGATTTTTGTTTATTGTTTTTGAGAGTAATAGTTCTTGAGTTAATAATTCTTTGAAAACTTTTTCTTTTTCATTTTCATCAAAGATTGTTTGACTATTTATTATTATTCATTTATTGTATAAGTAGCAAGGTATACAAAGTTCAATGAAATCGGGATTAATAATATCATTTGTGTTTCATTTTAACTTTACGAATAGAAAATTTCACTCATGTCTTAGAAATTTACAATTTTTAATTAGGTTAGATAAATCTTTTATTGTTGAATTGTTTTCGTCCGTTAAATCTTCGATAATTTTTAAGAATTTATTATAATCAGAATTATTTCAAGTTGTTGTTTCGAAGTATTCTATTAAATATTTTATTTTTTTCTCATTTTCCGATAAAATTTTATGAAATTTTTCGTATTCACATAGTTTATATTCATTGTTACCTCAACATTCTTTTACTGGTAAAGTTCATGCACGGATTAATGATAGTAAAATAAAGTCAAAACATGACTGTATAGGATTTTGTGTTTGAGAAGAGATGTCTTTTTCTATTGAAAAGAAAGTTAAATTTCAATTATTATCTTTAATTAATGGTATTTTCCATCAAAATGGAATCTGACTATTACAAATGAAATAGTTTGGTAAATGTTTTTCTAATTCTTCAATAATTTGCTGTTTAATTGTGTTGGTATTCTCATCTTCGCCGTTAGAAGTTATGTCAAATCATTCGATATTTGTTTCAAAAGTTTTATCTTGTCAATCTTCTAATAATATATTTTCTTGGTGTTTGTTGTTTTCTTTTATTAATTGAGATAGATTATCGTTTGAAGATGTATAGTTTATGTTGTTTTCGAGAAATTGATTTATAATTTCCTCTTTTTCTTTTTGTAAATTTATGATTAGCTGATCTATTTTATATGGTACTAAGCGTTCATTTATTTCTTCTAAATAAGGTATTTCTATTGTTTTTTCTCATTTCTCTGCTAAGTTTCATATATCTTCCATGAAATCTATAATGTTGTTGTAATATTTTTTTCTTTCTTGTCAGATAAATGCAGTTTCATGGATATAATTTGTATATAATCACTCTTTATCAAAAACGTAAATATCTGTTGGTAATCAATATTTTTTGGCCAATTCAATACTTTCTTCATCGTAGCAAGGACAGATTCTTTTTATTCAATTATTAACGGCAATGTTTACATTATCATCTCCTATAATGGGAATTTGACGATTGCATAGTGGAATGATGGCATTTTTTCAAATATGTTTATTATATCTTTTATCTTTTGGATGAACGAGTAATGCAACATCACTACAACAGAGATCAATGTCTTCAATGCATACAGGTAGAGCTTCAGCTTTTGTTCATACAAAATATTTTAGTGTATAACAAGGAATTTTTTCTTTTTTCCAGGAAATTTTTTCGTATGGAATTGATGTTTGTAAGTTAAAAGATCGGTATCAAATTTTAGTTTCGTTGGTGATTTTTCACTTTTCTCGTAATAAACGAAGTTGTTCTAAAATATATATATATAAATCAGAATCTGGTATGTATATTTTATGGTTACTAGAAGAATAACAATCCAAAATTTTATGATTTGCGTTGATATATTTTTTATTGCGTGAAATTATGTGTTTTTCTAATTTATTTGATCATACTTGAGATATTGTTTGGCGTTTTTTTGAAAAAAAAAGGAAACTTGAGAAAATGTTATCAAGTTGGTTTCAATAAATGATAAAAAGCTGTTCGTATAATTTATTTATTCAATCTTCAAAATTTTGTGGATTCTGAATTATGTTTTTTTGGTTAAAAAAATCTTTTAAATAAATTAAAAAGAAGTCTTGGTATGATAATTTTTTCGAACTTGATAAAATATTTGGTGAAAAAGTAGATTCTATGTTGTTGTTTATATATTTTTTTTTATCTAAGATAGATCGTTTACGTAAATCTTTTGGATTATATTTTTTAGGAAAATATTCCATTTTATCTTTTATATTAATGAAATTAAATTTTGTTTTTTGGAAATTTTATTCTTCAGTATGTCTAAATAATTTTATTCAAAAATATATTAATAAAGTTAAACACACTAATAGAAAGAAATTTTCAGCTGGTCAAACTTGTACTTTTGTGGCTCAAGTTAACTCAATTTCTTCTCAATCTTCACACACTCAAATCACCCAGAAATACATGAATACATCTTCTTTTGATGTGTGATCAAATGGATATTCGTAGCTTGTATCTGTTGTTTCATATACTTTTACTTTATCTTTTCAGTCGGGCGACGGTGAGCTATATATAATATATTTTTTCACACTTTCAGCCTTATCTCGTACAAGATAATAACTGTTTCAGATTTTTTCTGTATGTGTAGAAATGCTTTGAGCTGGGCACGAAGGTCATAAAATTATTGTTGTTTCTCATTCTCATTCGCAATCTTGGGGACATAGTTCATGACTTTCTCAATTGTCGCAAGTTCAGTTTCAACAAGTGTTTTGATCTTTAGATATTACAAACTGTATTGTCTTTGATGCAGCTCCATGATTTGATTGATTGTTCCAGTAAGGTGTAATGTTTAATTTTACAATTGTGTCGTATGGAACATCTTTAAATTTGAAAGAAGTTTTTTCGGATCGTTCTTTTCATGAAAGAGTTTTTGATCATTCAATTCGCCGGTCAATTAGGTAAGAAGAAACGCTATTGTTCGGTGCATCCCATGAAATTTCTGCTGTTTTTGTTTCTGGATCAGTATTGATTTTAATATTACTTATAGACGGAGAATCTGATACAGTGATTGATTTGTAGTTATCATATGATCTGTTTATGGTATTGTTTGAAGAAGATATATTGAAAGATAAAAAAACTTCTCAAGAGCCAATTAAAAATACATTTTGAACAAATTGCCCTATTCATTTTTTATTCATTATTATACTTTCGCTACTAGGCCTATCGGATAAGCTCAACTTTATTGATTCTACATTTTCATCTGTATTTACTGTTATAGTTGTCATATCTCACACAACTAGTCATATTTCAGGCTCTACTGTTATGTTTTTTATTCAGTCAGTTCAATCGGAAGAAACAGTAAATGAAACAGTTTCAGATTTTCATATTATGTTTCAGTCCAAATCTGATATTTCAATTGAAAGTGTATGTTGTCATGGATTGATATTTGAAATTACATGATTAATCGATCAGTTGGATGATACGTTAGCAGTATCTATTTTGTTTCAATCGATATAAATCGAAGCGTTGGAATTGGGTACATCGGAAGCCGTCGCTATGATTTCTACTTTGTTGCCAATCAAATTAGCATTGGAAATTGGAGAAAAAATCTCAATATTTTTTGTTTCGTTGTCTGAATCACCTATAACATGTATCAATTGTTTTCAAATGGGTTTTTCGTCATCCTCGTTAAGATCTTGTATTTCGATATAAAATGTTCATTCTTTCTTTATCTCTAATCATTTTTGAAATTCTTTTTCTCATAAATCTGATGATAAAAATTTATACATTCATTGACTTGGAACAGTGTATTCGTTGCTTTTGAGTATTTTTCAGTTTTGATCAGTAACGGTTATCCGAATGGTTCATTTATATGTTGTCATTTTAGATCAATTCTTCATCATAGTGATTTTTAGGTTTGTTGCTTCTCACACTGTCAAAGGATCTTTCACTGAAATTTCTACATTATCGGGTATGCTTTGAGCAAAAACAAATCAAAAACATACTAATCATATAGAAGCCAATATTCCGAATGCAAACTTTTTCATTTTGTGAATAACGAAAATAAAATTAGTGACTCTGATTGTTTTCTATGTTATCCAAATTTCAAATAGCAAAATTTAAATTTGTAGATTTGATGTATTCGAGGGTTATGTCTTTGGAATCTCAACTGTATGGTAATTCAAATATTCATTCAGAAAAATCTCAATTTTCATATCAATCGACATTTAGTATTATATTTCATTCGTTTTGTTCAGCGATATTTACGGAATAATTTGTATTTATTTGGTCACTGAATCGTTCTATGTTATTTGGAGAATAAAGTATAGAGATTGTTAAAGGTCACTCATTTCTGATTTGTTCGGCTAGAAAAATTTCAAAAATCTGGTTTTCTTTTTTGTATCATGCATCCCATTTTGTGGATTCAAAAAAATCTTGTTCAGTAAGTGATAGTATGCTTGCAGATAAATCTTTGGTATCATACTGGATTCGTGCCACAAAAAATGCAAGTAAAATACCGATGATAACTATAATTAAGTATTTAGATATATTTTTTACAATATTCATTTTTCTAGTATTATAAAAATATCACAAAATATTTGTATTAAAATACATTTAAAAGTCAAATAAAACTAAGGCTTTATGTATATGATATATGGTTCTGAAATTTTTATTTTAAATATTCTTTTGCTGTTATTTTGTATTCTATAAGTTCTCGAAATTTGTTTATTCACTTGAGTGTTCTAATGTAATCTCATCATGATGGTAATACATATCATCTGAGTCATATGTATTCGTTGTCGATTAATCAATGTCATTCATTGTTTTTAAATACAGGTATAGTGGAATTTCGGAGGTTGTATTGATTGTGGTAATTCATGTATTGTTTTATAAATTCATAAACTCAATTAATTGTTTCTGGATCTTCTGGGGAGCTAGGCATTCATCGTCATCGAATTCTAACAGGGGATTCTAATTGAGAGAATGGCATTTTTAGCTTTTTAAGTGACGAAAATGCAGATTTTTTATTATGTAAATATTGATTAACTATGTCTGTATCAGATAAGAATCAAAATCTTATTCATACAAAATTATAAATCTGAAAACATATTGATGGAAAATATTTACATTCAGGGTTTGTGATTATGTTTGAAATGGTTTTTAAGCCAGATATGTTGTATTTTTGCAAAACATTACTATCGATTCGAATTTGCAAATCGTGGCTGTCGTTATTTGTTTTGAAATAGTGTATTAATGCATACCAGACTATGTCTTGATATTCTCGAGAAAATCAATCATCTCCGAAATCTTCGCTTGTTACTCCGAAAAACAAAGGGAAAGATAAAGCTCTAATAGGTTCTCGGTTTAATACAAATTCAGATATATCATAAAAATTACTCACTCATGGGTATCATGAAATTGTGTACATAATCATAGGATCTGCAGAAAATGGCAAAAATGCAGTTTGATTATTTTGTATTAAAGGTGATAATAATTGATCAAAATATGGTTGTATATCTTGTTGAGCAGAAAAACTTCTGGTAGATATTTTTTCATTTCGATCATATGGAAATAAAAATAAATCTGCTTCGGAAAAATCAGGATTATATAATTGATTCTTGTAAGAATTTAAATCATCGATGAAAATAAAATTTATGTATACTTTTTGATTGTTTAGTAAATCTTGTGCAAACTTTTTCCAACCAGAATTATAAAAATATTTGGGCATCATTACTTTTATTTCTGTGTAGTCTTTTTGTGATTTATCGGGCAATACCATATCTCATGTATCCAAAATATCTCAAGTATTTGTTAACTCTTCTATGAATCAGCTAGTCTCGTATTGTGGGATGTCGGTTTGGTTTGTTTGATTTGGAGTTCATCCGAAAAAAGTTCGGATTATTAGTCAAATTCATATTATCATAGCAATCAATACGAAAAAACTCTTTCTTTTCATAAATTAGAATATCGATGTAAAGTTTCAGAGAATTGATTCTTTGGCTGTTGGCTTTTGAATAACTGTATTAACTTGGTAATCTTTAAAATTTCATTGACCATTTATTGTGAAATATTTATCAGACACTTCTGCTCATCAGAAATCAACATAGTATTCCAAAAATGGATATACATATCTTCATGTTCATAGTAAGTTTAGTAAACTAAATCTGAGTTGTGTATTTGAAGCATTATTGAAGAGCCCTTTATACTTATCATTTAAGTTAGAAATAAGGCTTTCATTCTGACTGATAATAGTTGGTTGTTTAATTTTATCTCATCTAGGAGCCGCTAGAGAAGATCGATGATCTTCAGTAAAAAAGAAAAGTAATCCATGATTTGGTGTTCCGTTTATATCTTTTTCTCTAAATACGCTATCTTTATCTGTGTCGACTATTGGTTTGGGTCCTCAGATTATTAGTGATTGTGTAGAAAATATTGTAAATGGTGAATCGTTATAATTTCATCTAATTTGTCGGTCTACTATAGCATCATTTGTAGGTAAACTACCGCTTAGTCAAATACTAGAAGTTCATGTATCTAAATATCAAAATCAACTATTAAGTAAAAGCTTTGGTAATCTGATTTCTCATGTTATTTGAGTAAATGTAGATTTGCTAATGTTTCCATTGTCATATGGGTTACCATTACTATTGTCATAATACAATAAAAATATTTCGGCATCTTCGTAATCCATCATATTATAGTTATTTGAATCATCAGCGGACAACATTCGCTCAACATCTCATTTCTTTTCTGTAGGTATTCTTGTAGTTCTAGAATTTATTGCCCAAAAGACTGAAGGTTTATTTTCATTACCTGAAAAATATGAAAATCAAGATAGACTTATATCGGATCAAATAAAACTTCAAGTTCATTCTCATTGTTTAAATCCTCAACTTCATATGTATCATGGTTGACGTTGTTTGGTTACTAGTTCTCATCTTTCTAAGGCTGAAATTGAAGCATAATAAGCTTTATGATAATTTTCGGCTTCTGAAAAATTTGAATGAAAAACTAAAAAATTTGAATATATTGATCAAACTACTGCTGCTCAAAGAAGTACAAGTATTATTATAAGAATTGCTAGCATATTTTTTGATCAAGTTGGTTAAAATTTAATTAAAGTAATTATTGTTCTAAACTAGGGGCTCCACAATTTGGACAGTAAGAATATGAATTTGAAAATTTATTCTGACATTCGTGACAAGTTGTGTGTAGAGTTTCTCAGCATTTTGTACAATATAAATTGTTTATTTGATTAAATTCTCAACAATTTTCACAAATTTGTGACTTTTGGAATAAGGTATCTCTTCGAGCGGTTTTATCCCATCTCCATCATTGTGGGCGGATGGCTATATATAGAATAAGTCATAGAATGGGAGTAAATGCTATAATTAAAAAAACAGACAATAATTGAAACCAGAAAGAATAACTACGAGCGGTAGAATCTTTGATTACCCATACTAATATGGCCAATCGTAATAGAAAAATTACTATAGCTCATCGAAATCGAACAGAATTATCCATAATTGCACTGAAGAATCATTCGGAAGACGTGAAGGGATTTCATATTGTATCTATGATATCTCAGCTTCACTCTAATATATTTATAGCAGTTTGGGTTAATTCTCACGTTTCCATAACTATACAAAAAACATATAAAAATCTCAATGATTAAAATTCAGAATACGATTTTTATTTATAAATGCAAGTGACAACGTTGTTTACCCAAATGATTTTTTTTGACAAAGTATATTTATTTTTTGACAAAAGAATAATGTCAAATTTTGACTTGATTTTTAAAAAATAAAAAATAAAATAAAAACAGATTTATATGAAATTATTGTATTTGAAATGGTGGAAATCGTAAAGACATTCGCGAATATTGGATTAGTATGACATGAAATTTATATAGAGGCAGATAGTGTGAGAGCGTTGCCGACTATTGAAATAATTTGATTGCCGGATATGACAGTCAAAGAATCTAAAGAACGTATTAGGGGTACATTTCGTAATTCATGAATCGAATTACCAAAGAAAAAATTTGTGCTAAACTTAGCACCATCAGATACCAAAAAAATCTGAACGTGATTTGATGTTCCAATGGCTTTCGCATTATTATTGCATATTTGGTCACAAAAACTTTATCATGAGGAAAAAGTTCAGAATTCATTGTTTTTTGGTGAATTATGATTGGATGGAAGTATCAAAAGAATAAATGGTTTGCTCCCTTCGGTTCTTTCTGCCAAAAAGAAGTGACGAAAGGAGTTTTTTGTTCCATCGGAAAATTTATATGAATTGGAATATGTGCCATGAATTAAAATTTATCCTTTAAGGCATTTTAGCCAATTAATTGAGTATTTTTGTGAATGAAAGGAATTAGAATATATCCAGTGATGAAAAGATATATCTACTTTGAGTGAAAATCAGATTTTTGAAGTAGATTTTGAACATATCAAATGACAATTAGTAGCCAAGAGAGCATTATCCATTGCGATGGCAGGATTTCACAATGTTTTGATGGTATGAGCTCCATGAAGCTGAAAAACCATGATGTCCAAGGCGATGAAAAGTATATTTCCGCCACTTACTTTTGATGAGATATTGGAAGTAAGTCAGATTTATTCGGTGGTTTGAAAATTAAACAAAGAATTACCGCTTATCACTCAGAGACCGTTTCGTCAAGTGCACCATACGGCATCCAGATTTAGTATAGTTGGGTGATGAACACATCTCACTCCTTGAGAAGTATCACTTGCTCATAAATGAATTTTATTTTTTGATGAATTGACAGAATTTCCACGTGAAACTTTGGAAGTCTTGCGTCAACCACTTGAAGACCGCTCGGTAAATATTTCGAGAGTAGCATGAAGTGTAGAGTATCCTGCGAATTTTATGTTTATTGCATCTATGAATCCATGTAAGTGCTGATATTACAAGGATAAACACAAGGCATGTACATGCTCTCCAATGGATATAAAACGTTATCAATCCAAAATTTCCTGACCATTGCTTGATCGTATTGATGTGATTCTTGAGGTACCTAGGGAAAATATTGATACAATATTAGATAATCAAAATGGAGAGAATTCTGCAACTATTCGTCAGAAAGTAATTCATGCACGAGAAATTCAGCAGGAGCGCTTCAAATGAATGTGACTTTCTGCTAATGCACATATGTGAGCCAAAGATATCCAAAAATTAATACATCTGTCTAGTGAATGTAAAGATTTTCTTTCACAAGCTGCAGATAAGTTAAATCTTTCTTGAAGAGTTGTTCATAGAACTATAAAATTGGCTAGAACTATTGCAGATATGCAAGATAAATCTGAGATTTCTGTTCAGAATCTAGCTGAAGCTGTGCAGTATCGTAGTAGGACAATGTTTGTGGATAATGAATAATTAATGATAAAAAAATATCTTGTTTTTGTATGAAGCTTTTGTCATAAAAAAGTCTTTCAAATTTTGACAGATAAAAAAAAATGATTATAATCAGTAGTGGATAGTGTTTTATTCCTTAAAATTTCTTGATATGAAATCTGTCGTAAAAAAAAGTCGTTTATTACTTTTATCATTGATATGATTTTTGGTAATTTGATTTGTAAGTGTGGCTGTTTGAATAACTATTATAAATACGTCTCCAGATGATTCTGAGCATAAAGTAACATTGCATTCTTTGTTTCTATCATGAAATGTGACTAATAAAGATTTGATTGGGGTTGAATCGGGGAAGGAAAATCTAGATATAAATAATTGATTGATTGTTGGAACTGGTAATATGCAATGACAGGGCGAATTAAGTAGTATTTGATGATGATCAGATAATAAGATATGATCTTATAGATGAGGTATATGATGATGAAAATCAAATACAGTAACCGAAAATGATTCAGTGATAGGTGGAGGATTGGAGAATCAAACGAATTGAAGTAATTCTGTGGTTGTGTGATGAAAAACAAATAAGGTTTTTAATGGATGAGTTGTCTTATGATGACAAAGAAGCCAAACTACAAATGGAGTAGTATTGGGATGATCTGGTAATAAAGCGATGATAAATAGTTTAGTCTTAGGACAAGGTGCAGAGTGAGAAGCGAATTCTTTTGCATGGAATGGTAAAGCAGGGTTAAACACAGCAATGATTAATGCGGATAGTTGAGTGTTGATTTGAACAGCAGATCCAATAAATGGTGTTAGTTTGGTTGTAAGTTGATCCGTGAAGCTAGATGATGGAAGTGATATTGAGTGAGCGATAAGGTTGAATCGTAGCTGATGTTTAACTATGTATGATGGACATACTCATGTTTTGGGTAAGAGCAGTAAATCTGTATGTGGTGTAGCTTCATGATGTCAATTTGGTAGTACTTTGTTGCAAGATTGAGATATTGTGACTGGCTATTCTGTGTCATATTCAACTAATTGTAATGATGAAGTAGTCCCTGTACAATGTAATAATTGAAATCTTTCATTACAGGTTTTTCCATATTGTTATAATATAGATACTAATCCAGTAAGAAATAAGTAAAAAAGATTGAGTTGATGGTGATATTAATGGTGATGGGAATTATGATAATGGTGATACGAATTTATATGCGAATTATTTTTATTCTGTTACGATGGATCCTTAGAAGAAAAATATTATAAAAAACCCAAAATATATGGGTTTTTTGTAAATGAAAATTTTAGTTAGAATCGTTTTTTCCATTTAAAATATATCATGGTTCATATTGTAATCCCTATCATTCATCCAAGTAATCGCCAAAACACTCATACAACATTTTGAGCAGGGAGTGCAACATTCATTCAGTATAATCAGCTTATTCGAGTTAATATTCCTAGTAAAACTGTGAAAATTGTCAAAATTGAAATAATTTTATTTGTTCTAATAGTCGTTAGTGTATCGGATACATCAAATAAAGATTCTGTGTTTTCGTGAGCGATAGATACTAATGATAATATTTTATCGGTTTTATATAAAAGATCTTCGAAATATACATCCAAGTCTCATTCATAAAAATTTACGGTTGCTGTTTGTAGTTCGCTTAAAATTTCTGTATGTGGTGTGATAATGTGTTTCATTAGTACAGCACTTCTCTTTTTAATTAATAATTCTGAAAGAGTTTCTTGTGTCACAGAATTTGCATCCATAGCAGCATCTTCAATTTTTAGTAAATCTAGTGAAAATTTGGACATTCACGTCAAGACTTTGTCGTACATTGCATCGATTATTTTGTATAATATGTAGTATGGTGATAGCTTAAATTCTTCATCATCTTCTGCTTCGGTGATTTCTTTGCGATATTGTTCTTGGATTTTTTCTACATTATTCGTTACATGGGATGTTACGGTTATGATAAAATTTTTTCAGAGGATTGCGTGCATTTGATTAGCAAAATGTTTTTTTGTTCTAGTGTTAAATTTAGGAAAACGCATAACTAAGAAAAGACAATCATCATATGTGTCTATTTTGTCTTGAGTGGTAAAATCTAAAAAATCTTGTTCGATGATTTCATGTAAGTCGTATTTATCTACAAGTTTGTCTATTTGTTTTTTATCAGGATCTACAAGATGGATTCGAGTAGTTCATCAGATTGTTATTTGTTCATCTTTCATTAAAGTTTTTGTTATGTTATAAATTATTCGTATACTTCTTCATTATTTTTATTCTCCATGTAGTCTCTAATAACTTCTCACAGCGCATCTACTAAAATGTCAAATTGTCTTTGGTCTCATTCTAAATCTTGTTCAATTTTTTTCTTTTTTGTCTCTTCATAGCTCTTTTTGTTTAATGTAAGCTTTGTGGCAGATTTTTTTGGGTGTGAGACATCATTAAAAGAGAAGTTTATATCATTTCACATTTGAATTAACAAATCTCATTTACCACATATTTTATCTCGAAAACTGTTTTGACGATGTGAAATTACTAAAATTTTTGATCGATCGATAATTTCAGTTTTGTATTCGAGCAGTCAATCTCGTAAAAATATGGTTAGAGCTTCTTTGCTAATAAGAATACAGTCGAGATATAAGTTTAAGAATCAGAGTAGTCGTTTAAAAAAAATGAAAAGTCAGAGAACTCAAGCAATTCGTTTTATATATGGTACATTCTGATATTCTGGATATTGTTGGGATACGGCATATATTACATAAACAAGAAAAAGAAGAGCACTATAAACCAATACACCTCTTATGTATATAAAAGGACTATGGCTTAGAATCTCTTCAGTATCTTTTAAATCAATATATCTTCCTAATAAATAATGTCTTAGCATGGATAGTTATTTTGCCTTGATAAAAAGTGGATTTTCCACAGTCAAGGCATACCTTCATTTGAAGGGATACCATAAACCATTAAGCAGATTTTTTTGCTTGAGCGGCTTTGATTGCTTCTTGTTTTTCTAAGAATTTTTCCATTCTTCATTTAATTACTTTTTTTACTTCCTTATTTTCATTGAAAGCTGGGTGACATTGATAGCAAGTTTCTACTTTGATTGGTCCAGGAACAGTTGCGTTTATTTTGAAAGATGCTCCGCATATACAGTTTACTTCTACATCGTTGTAATAGGGAGCGTGAATTCACTTTTTCATAATTTAGTAATTTGAATGAATAAAAATATTCGTGGTGGTTGTTGTTCATTATATACATTTTCATTATTAATTCAAGTGAAATGGAAGTTGGAAAATTGATTTTTTATACGGCTTCATGTTGAAAAAATGGACCAATTATTTACAATTGATGTCAGTAATTATTAATTATAATATAGTATGTTGAACTTTTCATATTTAAAGTATTTAGATTATCATCAGAGATTTTTACAGAAAAGGGTTCAAATTTCCGATGTTTTTTTAGTTTGATGATGTGTACGTGATTTGTTGCTTTGAATTACGAAAGATCCTTTAGATATAGATTTTACGTGTGAATGAAAGCCAGAGGAGTTAGATGCTAAAATAAATACTGAATGACTTTCTCATTTTAAAACTGATAAATTTTGAACAATAACATTGATTCCATCCACACAAAAAGAACGCAGTTATCAACTAACTCCTCTTAGAACGGAGTGAGATTATGAGGATTTTCGTCATCCAGGAGAAATTAATTGGAGTAATGATATTTTGCTTGATGCGAAGAGAAGGGATTTTTCTATAAATGCAATGTATTATTTTTCGGTGGAGCAAAAGACGAAGAAAGAATTAGATTTCACGAAAGAAAATCCAAAAATTTTATCAGAATTAGATTTACTTAAAATTTTAAAACTTCAGTGATACTGCTACCTTTCTGATATAAATTTACTGATTCTTACAGATTTACAATTTGTTTCGCAAGTATTCCCGCAATCGCATTTTGATGAATATGCTTTTCGTTATTTAGTGGAAACTCAAAATAAATGTTATATGATTTGAGATAAACTAGAAAAAAAATCTGAAAAACTTTTCCGTGTCTTGATAGATTCTACGTGATGAATCGAATCTATGATTCATAGAAAATTGACTACAGTTTGAAATCCAGATCAACGTTTCTGAGAAGATGCGTTGCGTTTGATTCGTTGACTAAGGCTTGTAAATGTGTGTAATTACCAATTATTACAGTTGAATAAAAAAAACAAGTCAAAAAAGTCTGAAAAATGAAATCCTGACAAGGCTCAGCTTTTTGATTTTTCCACTGAGACGTGGGAATCAATCAAAAAAAATACTCCACTTCTATCTCATGTAGCTAAGGAACGTATAAAGGAAGAACTTTGTAAACCTTTTCAAAAATGAAATCCGTTTGCTTTTGCTGCCTTGCTTGATTCTAGTGGAATGTTACCAATTCTATTTCCAGCGTTATCAAAAACCAAATTTGTGGATCAGCCGATTCGTTATCATGCATTTGATGTTTATACACACATAATGCTTTCACTTAAAGCCGTCCAAGAGATTAATTCAGATTATTTAGTTCGTTTTGCAATGCTTTATCATGATGTAGGAAAAGTAGAGCAATATGCGGCTTATGATAAAGCTAAAACTAAAGAGGATAAACAGACTATTTTTTCATGACCATTAAATCATCGTGAAAGTTCTCCGGTTTTGATGAAAAAGGATTTTTCTGCTCTTGGATTTTCCAAGAAAGAAATTGAAACGATAGAATGGTATATTCATGAGCATCATACACCTGGAGAAATTTTAAATTCACATCCAAATAATCGAATTAAAAAAGTTAGAAAATTGTATAGTGAAAAGTGATATGAGATGGTAAATAATCTTTTTGATATCAATATTGCAGATAGACTTTGACAAGAAAATCCACTTCAGAATTCTTCAGATTTAACTGATTCTTATTATTTGAAGGAATTATTAAATCAACTCAAAAATTCAGAATGACAATTTGAGATGAAAGATTTGGCGATTGATTGAGAAAAATTGATGAAACATTTTAAATTAGAACCATCTCGTTTAGTTTGAGAATTGCTACATCAAGCCTTTGATTGGGTGTTGACAGATATAGGAGATAGAAATAACGAAAAAGAAATTTTTAATTATTTGGATAATTATATCAAAAATAGAAAGAAAAGTGAGTAAAAAAGGGGCGATATTTTTGATTTTTCTCAAAAAAAGAGTATAATTTTGCTGTTAATGTAAATTTATTTGTAAACAAATATTATGCTGAACAAAAATAAAATAAAATTTTATTTAGGATTGCTATTATTTTGTATTTTTGGTGTTGTAAGTGTTTGATATGTAAATGCATCTACATTTGCAGAAAGATTATCAGAAGTTGGATTGGATGTTGCATCGTTTTCAAATAAAAATTCTATATCTCGTTATGAGGTTACTAGGCTTTTGAATGCGGCAGATTGTCAAGATTGTATACAAGCTCCAGATTGGATGAAACAAACATATGGTCAAAAGTTTTGGGATGAATTTAGAGCAATAGATGGAAAAGATTTTAATGATGTTAGTTATGAAGCTGGTGTTTGGAATAAAAAATCTTATTATTACTGTGTGGCATATGTTGGTGATAATGGATATATGGCATGATATCCATCTACATCTACTAAATGTAAATGAAATTTTTGTGGTCAAGAGCCTATAACGATATCAGAATTTTATCAAACGGTTTTGAATATTATTCAAAATCAAATTAGACAAAAATATTTGATTGACCGGTCGAAAGTTAAATCTTGGAAGAAATGATTGAAAAAAAATAGTATACAGATGAGAACTTTAAATCAAACTAATATAGATGTAATAGATAAAGCTGATTCAAAAATTGCATATGCACAAAATAATGATGAATTTCAGACTTGGTTGAAATATTGTATGTATAATTTATCTGTGTGTAATTTTCAGCCTTTTGGAGTTGTTGGCACATGATATTGGCCAGTGAGCGAGCTGAATGTTTTATATAAAGAATGAGTTATTACATTTGAAGACGCACAAAACGTAGCTTCATTTTCTAATATGAGATGAGATGAAGCTATTCGTATATTTTCTTTGATTTATGATAATTATGCAAGTTGTAGTTTTAATGTGGATTATGATTGTGATAGTATAACTAATTGAAATGATAATTGTCCTTATGTATTTAATTCAAATCAGTATGATTTAGATGATGATTGAGTGGGAAATGTTTGTGATGATGACATTGATTGAGATTGAAAGAAAAATTTGATATGAGTAGTAGATGATAATAATCGTATTATTGTGTCTATGTGGAAAAAAGGTTTAGATCAAACTCCTTTAGGTAATTTAAATTTATGATTTAGCTTTTTTGTGAATATTGAGTCTATAAGTAGAGAATTCCCTACAGCAGTAGTATTTGAACCAGTCACAAATTGAAATATAGTTAAAATTGAATGGGATTTTGGAGATTGAGTCAAAAAAGTAATTAATAATGGAGGTAAGGTTAGACATGTCTTTAAAAAATCTGGAAGTTTTACTGTAAAAGCGGTAGCGACATCAAAATGATGATCAAAATCGTTTGCTACAAATAGGGTATTTATTGCAGCTTCTGAATCTGAAAACTATGCTTTAAACATTCAGCCAAGGTTTGTGTTTAAAAATTGAAGTATAGATTATACGTTTGTTCCATTGTATTCGTGAGATTTAGATAAAATTTCATGGAATATTAATAATCAAAAAGAAGAAACTCATAAATTAACAGAAAATTTTAATGTGACGATAAAGGAAAATGGTAAGTATGTTGTAACAGCAAAGTGATATAAGAATGGAGAATTAAAAGCTGTGGCTATGTTTACGATGTTGCAAGATTGATCTCCGAAATTTTCAAGTGTAGGTATAAAACCAGGGAATTTGCGGGAAGATAGTCTAATATCTTCTAATTTGGTATGATTGTTAAGAAAAGATATTGGTAATATTACTGTTAATTGGTGATGATCAACATCAAAATGATCAGATTTGGTTTACAAGCATGCATATGATGAACCATGATTGAAAACAATTCAATATGATTTAGAGTTGAAGGATTGAAGTGTTTTAAATAATGTAGCCACAATTAATGTTCAGAATCCTCTTTTAATGGATTCTTATGCTGTAAATATTGAGGGAGATCGTTTGGGATATAACCAAAATGAACAATTGGCTTTGTGATTGAATATGTATCCTAAAACTTCTGTTATGTCTTTGTTTACTAGTTATCAAGTGTGACAAAAGAGATTTTTGTATAACCCAGATTTTTCTAAAACATTGTTGGATTTTTCTTATTCAAGTGCAGGAGATAAATTGTTGACCAATTTGGTTGAGGTTAATAGATGTGTCGCATTGCTTAATCAGTGAACGGTTCATATAAATTCTATGGATATATGTGAAAATGCTATGAAAAATTGAACACTTTCAGGGTATAAATGTGATCAGGATGGAGATAAAATTCCAGATATCTGTGATGATGATATTGATTGAGATGGCGTGAAAAATTTGATATGAATTATTTTACATGAAAATAAGGACTGTTCTATTGGGGAAAATAATATAAATTCTGATTTATTAGAGAAGGAGATGTGAGTTTGTTCGTTAGATAATTGTCCTTTTGCTTCAAATTCAGATCAGTCTGATTTAAATAATAATTGAATTTGAGATGTTTGTGAAGAATTTGTTTCTAAGTTGTTATCTCCTTCTTTGCATGGTAGTTGAGGATCTTCTACTTTAATTTTGGATAGAGATCAAGATTGAGATGGGGTACTTGATAGTGCTGATACTTGTATCGATATTCCTTGAAATTCTGATAATGGTTGTCCGGAACAGTATAATCAAAATTGTTGGATTTATTCTAGTTGCGGAAATGGAAAAATTGATGCGTGAGAAACTTGTCAAACTTGTCCACAGGATGTATGAGTATGTTGTGGAAATGGAATTTTAGATTTTTGAGAGAGCTGTAATACATGTCCGGTAGATGCTGGTAGTTGTAAATTATGTTGAAACGGGAAGATAGATAAATGAGAGAACTGTAAAAATTGTCCAGAAGATTTGAAAGAATGTAGTGCATTTTGTGGGAATGGAGAAGTAGAAGATGCAGAAGATTGTAGGAACTGTCCAGAAGATCTGAAGGAATGTAGTGCGGTGTGTGGAAATGGAAAGATAGAAGATGGGGAAGATTGTGAGAATTGTAGTAAAGATGTGAAGATGTGTATAAGTACTACATGTGGAGATGGAAAAATAGATAAGGAATCATGAGAAGAATGTGATAATGGAAAGGATAATGGGAAGGATGGGAAATGTACGAAGATGTGTACAAAATATGATTGAAACAATCCAAGATGTTGAAATGGAGAGATAGATAAATGAGAGGATTGTGAGAATTGTCCAATAGATTTGTGAGAAAAGTGTGTAAAGGATGGGGATAAACCAGGGAAATTATGTTGAAACGGGAAGATAGATAAATGAGAGAACTGTAAAAATTGTCCAGAAGATTTGAAAGAATGTAGTGCATTTTGTGGGAATGGAGAAGTAGAAGATGCAGAAGATTGTAGGAACTGTC
>Ga0247611_10001428_pt1 | contig 42481 bp, 60 predicted proteins | sample 177DNAGHGhighgp2_FD_192422 | JGI IMG/M metagenome (GOLD analysis project Ga0247611, IMG submission 192422) | Sheep rumen microbial communities from Palmerston North, Manawatu-Wanganui, New Zealand - 1770 DNA GHGhigh gp2 | ecosystem: Host-associated > Mammals > Digestive system > Stomach > Rumen... | reverse complement strand
CTTCAAAAAATCTCCGGGGGGATTTTTGCCAGATGTTTTCTAAGGCATATGAGCGGGTTATCTTTTTTACTTCCAAGATTTGCGGCTATTTTGCTTGGGAAAACGGGCTCCTTTCATATATAGAACTATACATATAGGCATGATATTTTTTCAATAACTTGTTCATATGTCGTATAAAGCATCTGGAAAGAGTATAAAAAGGGGTGATAAAATTTGGAATTTATATTTTACAATTCAAATCCTAAAGACATTCATGTTGAAGATTGTGTAATTAGAGGTCTTTCTTTATTTTTAGATCAAACGTGGAATGAAATTTATATTTTTCTCTGCGAAAAGGGTTATGAACTAAAAGATCTTCCCTCATCAAATATTGTTTGGGGAAGTTTTTTAGAGGATCTTGGATATAAAAGAAATATCCTTCCAAATACATGCCCCGTATGTTACACAGTAAAGCAATTCTGTAAGGATTTTCCTTTAGGTAAATATTTATTGGGAACTGGTGACCATATTTTAGTTGTAATAGATGGAAATTATTACGATACATGGGATTCTGGCGATCTTACTCCAATATATTATTGGGAAAAAGATATGAATGAGGGGAATGTTAATGAATAATATTTATGGAAATAATTTTTTAGGTGGATCTCCATACAGTCAACCGATTAATAATGTTCCACAACAGAACATAATAGTCGTTCCAATTAGTGGAGGCGATGAGGCCGTTAAATCTTATCCGGTTGGAGCCGGAAATACCGTTCTTCTTCTAGATTATCCGAATAAGAAATTCTGGCTTAAGAGCATGGAAGCTGATGGTTTTAGATCGACTATTGTTTCTCACACTTTTTCCGTTGACAAAGATTCTAATGATAACGGAGAGTTTGTTACAAAACAAGAATTTAATGAATTAAAAAAGATGCTGGACGATTTAACAAAGTAAAGAGGTAATTTTATGAATCCCAACCAAATAATCAATGCTTTTGGAGGATTTCAGAATTTTCAAAAGCAATTTAATATGTTTGCTAATAACTTTAGAAGTCCGAACAACTTGACGCCGCAACAATTAGTTCAGAACGCTTTAAATAGTGGAAAAATGACACAGGAGCAATTTGACCAGTATAGGCAGATAGCAAACCAACTTACTGGTAAAAACTTTTAACTGATACTAATTCGCGAATAGTATAAAAATTCAAAATGGGAGGTCATTTTATGACTTATGGTGAAGGCGGAAATCTCTCCGCTGCTGATGTTGCGGCTGTAATGGGTAATCGTGGCGATGGCTTCGGTTTCGGTGGAGACGGAGCTTGGTGGCTTCTGGTTCTCTTCCTTTTTGCAGCAAACGGAAATGGCTGGGGCAATGGTTTCGGCGGTAATTCAGTTCCTTATATCAGTAACGATGTTCAGAGAGGTTTTGATCAGCAGGCATTAGTAAATGGTATTTCTGGTCTTAACACTTCTATGAACTCTCTTGCTATGGGACTTCAGAACTGCTGTTGTGAAAATCGTGCAGGCATCGCAGACTTAAAGTATACGATCGCAACAGAAAATTGTGCTGATAGATCAACAATCAATGATGGTATAAGAGACATTATTGCTAATCAGACAGCAAATACTCAGGCAATTCTTGATAAGCTTTGCCAGCAGGAAATTGATGCTCTTAAGACCCAGAATGTTGCTCTTCAGAATCAGATCAACATGGCGACTCTTAGAGAGTCACAGACTGCACAGACAGCTCAGATTCTTGCAAATAATCAGGCACAGACTCAGGCTCTTGAGCAGTTCCTTAATCCCACTCCGGTTCCGGCCTATATGGTACAGAACCCGAATTGTTGCACATCAAATAACTACGGTTGTGGTTGCGGAGTATTGGGTTAAGGAGGTGGCGTAAATGGCTGAATCTTCGGCGAACGCCATTCAAATAGTTAATCCCGGTGAATCTATTGTATTTACTACAGACGTAAATCCTTGTGCTAGAGGATTTGTTAGACACAGAGAAGGAACTGGAAACTTTGTACTTAGTGGTTGGCTTCCGCCATATTATGGATGCAGATGTAAAGCTCCTAAAACAGCAAATTATCTTGTAGATTTTGGAGCAAATATTTCTATTCCCGCTGGCGGAACGATTGAACCAATATCTGTAGCTATTGCTATTGATGGCACCACAATACCGGCTAGTACGATGATAGTTACTCCTGCTGCTGTAAACGAATTTTTTAATGTTAGCAGAGCAATTAATGCTGATATTTGGAGAGGTTGTTGCGAAACTATAACAGTTAGAAACACAAGTTCTCAGCCTATTCAGGTTCAAAATGCTAATATTATATTTTCTAGACCGGATCTTAATATTACTAGATAGAAAGGGGGATTATAATGGAAGAAACAATTAGAAAGTTAAAAAGTATGGCTGAAGATGAATTTAAAGACATTATAAATAAAGGCCATATGAATCCTATGGATGTTGATATGTCAACTAGACTTCTTTGTCTTATAGAAAAGGCAGATCTTGTTATGGAAGAGGAAGGATATTCTTCTAGAAGAAGGTCAATGCGTTCTTCTATGTATCCTCATGATTCTTATAGTGATGATAGAGACTCATATGCTTATAGAGATAATTCTTATCGAGATGATAGAAACTATAGTACACACAGTATCAAAGATAGAATGGTTGATAAACTCGAGCAGATGATGTCTGAAGCAAAAACTGATCACGAGAAGGATATTGTCAATAAGTGGATCGATAGGATTTCTAGAGATTAAATAATTTAAAATAGAGGAGCTAGTAAGATTTAAATAAAAGATATTTTGCTTCTGATATGATTTTATTAGCTCCTTTTGTTTTTTATATTTAAAAAGGAATGATAAAATGGCCGATACAAAAAAGAGAAGGCCTCCTGCTCGAACTTTAGAATCTAGAGAGAATCAAATGATCGATTATGCTATAGATTTAGCAGAAAAACAACTTTTAGAAGGTACTGCTTCTTCTCAAGTTATAACACATTATTTAAAATTAGGTACAACGAGAGAAAGGCTAGAAAAAGAAAAACTTCAAAAGGAAAATGAACTTTTAAAAGCCAAAACAGAAGCCCTTCAATCTGCTAAACGAATAGAAGAGCTTTATCAGGAGGCAATGGATGCCATGAAATCTTATAGAGGTCAGGAAGATTATGATGAAGAAGATTAGGAGCTATTCGGAATTAATCGAACTGAAAACATTTGAAGAAAGATTCGAATATCTTAGACTTAATGGTCAAGTTGGAAAAGAAACATTTGGATATGAACGCTTTTTAAATCAAGCATTATATAGATCAAAGATTTGGAGAAATGAAACTAGACCGTTTGTTATTGCTAGAGATAGCGGATGCGATTTAGGAATACTTGATCGTGAAATAAATGGAATAATAGTAATTCATCACATGAATCCGATAACAATTGATGATATAGAAAACGACAATCCGATGATATATGATCCCGAATTTCTAATATCTTCTTCATCTATTACCCATAACGCAATCCATTACGGAGACGATAGTTTATTGATTAAAGATTTTAAACCAAGATTTCAAGGCGATACAAAACTTTGGTAACAAAGGAGAAATTTCAAAATGGAATATAAAATTGTAAAAAAAGATGATGAGCTTTATCATTACGGAGTCCTTGGAATGAAATGGGGAGTTCGAAAAGACCGATATAAAAGCGGATATAAAGCTAGAAGAAAAAAGAAAGCAGAAGCATATTTGCGAGAATTAGAGAAAAAAGCAAAATCCTATGAAAAAAGAGGAGACTATAAGTCCGCAAAAGCAGTAAGATCTGAAATTAATAAATTAAGAACTAAATCTAATACTTCTGAAAAAAAGTCAAAAGAAAAAGAAATTAAAAAAGATCTATACAAAAGAAGATCCACTCTTTCCGATAAAGATTTAGATTCAATAATTAAACGCTTAGAAAAAGAAAAAAGATTAAAAGATTTAACAGATAGCGAAGTTGCTCCTGGAGAAGCTTTTGCGAAAAAAATACTTCTTAAAACTGGAGAAACTTTAGTAACTGTTGCTGCTACAGCGGCGGCTGGATATGTTATAAAGAAATTTGACGAACGTTTAGGTAAAAAATATGAAATAAGCGTTAAGGATTTAATATCATATACAAGCACAAAACCGAAAAAATAAAAAGGATGATATAAGTGAGCCTCTCTAATACAGCCGTACCAAAATATTATAAAAAATTTAGAGAATCAGTTTTAAATGGCGAAATTCCAGTAAACGAAGAAATGGCAATGGAAATGAACCGAATTGATTCTCTTATAAAAAATCCAGGAATATATTGTGACAATGAAGCTGTAGAAGGATTTGTGAAATTTGCTGAATCTGAAATGACACTAACAGATGGTTCTGATTTATATTTATTAGATACTTTTAAATTATGGGCTGAACAACTATTTTGTTGGTATTATTTTATAGAACGAAGCATATACGTTCCTTATAAGGATGGTCATGGCGGAAGATACATGACAAAAAGAATAAAAAAGAGACTTATAAATAAGCAGATTCTAATTGTAGGACGAGGAGCTGCTAAATCTTTATATTCTTCTTTAATTCAAGCATATTTTCTTAATGTCGATCCGTCGACAACTCAGCAAATAGTTACAGCCCCGACAATGCGTCAGGCGCAAGAGATAACAACTCCAATAGTTACAGCTATTTTAAGAGCGAAAGGCCCGTTATTCCAATTTTTAACAGAAGGATCATTACAAAATACTACTGGTTCTAAAATGAATCGATTAAAGTTGGCATCTACAAAAAAAGGAATTGAAAATTTCTTAACAAATTCTATAATTGAAATAAGACCAATGTCTATAGATAAACTTCAAGGCTTACGCCCAAAAGTTACTTCAATAGACGAATGGCTTTCTGGAGATACAAGAGAAGACGTAATAGGTGCTATAGAACAGGGTGCCGCAAAGAACGATGATTATTTGATAATTGCAACAAGTTCGGAAGGTACCGTACGAAATGGCGCCGGTGATACTGTCAAAATGGAATTAATGAAGATTTTAAAAGGAGAATATCTAAATCCTCATATTTCTATATTTTGGTATAAACTTGACGATGTTAAAGAAGTAGGCGATCCTTCCACATGGTTAAAAGCTAATCCAAATCTTGGAAAAACTGTTACGTACGAAACATATCAGTTAGAAGTTGAAAGAGCCGAAAACAATCCTGCTGTTAGAAACGACACATTAGCCAAAAGATTTGGGCTTCCTATGGAAGGTTATACATATTTCTTTACATATGATGAAATTCAACCTCATAGAGAAAGATATTTTTCTGGAATGCCTTGTTCGCTTGGTATAGATCTTTCAAGAGGAGATGACTTCTGTGCTTTTACATTTATATTTCCGCTATCTGATGGAAGTTTTGGAGTAAAAGCTAGATCTTATATATCTTCGACGACTCTAAAAAAACTTCCAAGTGCTATGCGTGCCAAGTACGAACAGCTTATGAACGAAGGAAGTCTTATAGTATTTGAATGCGTAGTCCTTGATATGGACTTGGTATATGAAGATATTGACAGATTTATTCTCGATATGGATTATGATGTTAGGTCTGTTGGATATGATGTTTATAATGCTTCTTCGTTTATAACTAGATGGGAACAAGAAAATGGACCTTATGGAATAGTAAAAGTTATTCAAGGTGCAAGAACAGAATCGGTTCCTCTAGGTGAACTTAAAACTCTAGCCGAATCTAGGATGCTTTTATTTGATCAGGAACTTATGGTCTTTACAATGGGAAACTGCATCACTATAGAAGACACCAATGGAAATCGAAAACTTCTCAAAGAAAGACACGATAAGAAGATCGATAATGTTTCTGCTATGATGGATGCTTATGTCGCCTGGAAAGAAAATAAAGAAAATTTTGAATAAGGAGGAATTAAATGGACGAATCAATTTTAATAACTATTAAAAAGATGCTTGGAATTGCTCCTGAAGACGGTGCTTTTGATACAGATATTATAACCCATATAAATACGGTAATAAATGATCTTTATCAATTGGGAATCGGATCTGGTTCTTTCTTTATAGAAGATGGATCAGAAGAATGGTCAGATTATGTTGAGGATATAGAACGTTATATGGCCGTAAAAGATTATATCTATATTAAAACAAAATTAATATTTGATCCTCCTTTATCTTCTTTTTTAATAGAAAATTTAAAAAAACGACTCGACGAATTAGAATTTAGACTTTTAGTTCAAAAAGACGTTGAAATTCAAAATGGGGAGGTTTAAATAAAAATGCCTTCTATAAAAGATAGAATTATTCATGGATGGAACGCATTTAAAGGCGTCGAACAATATACGCCATCATATAAAGATATAGGTTATAGTCTTAGACCAGATAGGCCAATATTTTCTAGAGGAAATGAAAGGTCTATAGTAACTTCTATATTTAATAGGATAGCGCTTGATGTGGCTTCTGTAAAAATAAATCATATAAAAAATGATAAAAAAGGAAGATTTCAGCAAATAATAGACGACCCATTAAATGAACGCTTGACGCTTTCGGCTAATCTCGATCAAACTGGACGAGCTATGATAATAGATTTAGTAGAATCCATGTTTGACGAAGGATGCGTTGCGGTCGTTCCAGTAGATACATCAATAAGTCCAAATGAATCAGGATCTTATGATATAGAATCTTTACGAGTTGGAAGGATCATGGAATGGTATCCCGATAAAGTAAAGGTAAAACTTTATAATGAGAAAACGGCAAAAAAAGAAGAAGTAATTTTGTCTAAAAAGTTTGTTTCTATTATAGAAAATCCACTCTATGCTATAGTAAACGAACCAAATTCTATTTATAAAAGGCTCATAAGAAAAATGAATCTTTTGGATGTTATAGATGAGCAAAGCGGTTCTGGAAAATTGGACATTATAATTCAACTTCCATATTCTCTCAAATCTCAAACTAGAAAAAATGAGGCTGAGAATAGAAGACTTGAATTGGAAGCACAGTTAGCAGGTAGTAAATACGGAATAGGCTATATTGATGCTACAGAACACGTTACGCAGTTGAATAGAGCAGCAGATAATAATTTAATGACTCAGATAGAATATCTAACGAGAATGCTATACAGCCAGCTTGGTATAACTGAGGAAATATTAAAGGGTACTGCTGACGAATCAACAATGCTTAACTATTATAGTAGAACAATAGAACCGATTTTAGACGCCATAACTGATGAATTTAAAAGAAAATTTTTAACTAAAACCGCTAGATCTCAAGGACACAGTATAAAATACTTCCGAAATCCATTCAAACTCGTTCCATTAGAAAAACTTGCTGATAGTTCCGATAAGTTTATTAGAAATGCAGTTTTGTCATCGAATGAAATAAGATCAGAAATGGGATTTGTTCCTAGTGACGATCCGAATGCTGACAGATTGTATAATCCTAATATGCCAATGGATACTCAACCTCAAGATTTCCAAAATAAAAACGAGATTGAAGAAGATTATGAAGATCAAAACTATTAGAAAGGAGAAAATTCAAAATGGGAGTAAAATGTGATTTTTCCGGATGGGCAACTAAAAACGATCTTAGATGCTCTGATGGTCGTACAATAAGAAAAGACGCATTTAAAGATTGTGACGGTAAAAAAGTTCCTCTCGTATACATGCACCAGCATACAGATCCTGATAATGTTCTTGGTCATGCTATTCTCGAAAATCGAGAAGAGGGAGTATATGCTTATTGTACATTTAATGAGACAGAAAAGGGTCAGAACGCTAAAAAGCTTGTACAGCATGGCGATATTACCGCCCTTTCTATCTGGGCAAATAAACTTAAACAAGTTGGAACTGATGTAATGCACGGTGTGATAAGAGAAGTTAGCCTCGTACTGACAGGAGCAAATCCCGGAGCTCTTATTGATAGCGATAGTATTATACATAGTTTTGACGAGGACTATGAAGAGTCCGCAATAATCTATACAGGAGAATTAATTCATATGGATGACGAAAAAGAAATTGTTCATGAAGACAAAACCGTACAGCAGGTTTATGACGAATTTACTGATGAACAGAAAACCGTTGTAAATTATATGATTAGCGAAGCTATTAAAGAAGCCGCTAATGAAGAAATTAATCATAATGATGAAGATGGAGATGATTCTATGAAGCACAACGTATTTGAAAACGAAACAGAAAAGAATGAGAATGTTCTTACTCATTCTGAAATTGCCGAAATTATGAGTGAAGCTCAGAATAATGGCGCTTCTCTTAAAGACACTTTCCTTGCTCATAGCATTACGGATATTGATGTTTTGTTCCCGGACGCTAGAGCAGAGTCCAACACACCCGAGTTCTATAACCAGCCTGACGAGTGGGTAAGCAAGATTCTCAATGCTTGCCATCACTCACCATTCTCAAGAATTAAGAACCTTTATGCTGATATTACAATGGAGCAGGCAAGGGCTCTTGGTTATATTAAGGGCAATGAGAAGAAAGAAGAAGTAATCAAAGTATTCAAGAGAGTTACAACTCCTCAGACTATCTATAAAAAGCAGAAGCTTGATAGAGATGATATTATTGATATTACTGATTTCCCTGTAGTAGCATGGCTTAAGGGAGAAATGCAGGCTAAGCTTAAGGAAGAGCTTGCTCGTGCTATCATTACTGGTGATGGAAGAGATCCTGAATCGGAAGATAAGATCGATGAAGAGCATGTTCGTCCTATCGCTAACGAAGACGATATGTATGCCGAGAAAGTTACGATAGAGGTTCATATTCCACAGGATGTTACCGGTCTCGAGGCGGATTTTATGATGGTAGATCAGATTATGGACGCGATCATTCTCAATAGATCAAAGTATAGAGGAAGCGGTTCTCCTTCTCTTTATGTTCCTGCAGATTTCCTCCCTATTGTTCTTCTTAAGAAGGACGGCTTTGGTCGTAGGCTTTTTGCAACAAAGAAAGAAGTAGAAGATTATCTTAATGTAAAAGAAATTGTTGAGCTTCCGTTCCTTAATATTGGCGAGCAGTATAAAAACAATCCTGATGACTGGGACACAAATGTTAACTTCTTCTTCTTCCTTGTAAATCTTAACGATTATACAATCGGCGCAGATAAGGGTGGAGAGACAAACTTCTTCGATGATTTCGATATTGACTTCAACCAGTATAAGTATCTTTATGAGACTCGTCTTTCTGGTTCTCTTAGAAAGCTTAAGTCTGCTCTTAGATATCAGATCAAGTTCATAATTGATGAAGGCGGAGAGGGCTAATAATTCAAAATGGCTAGATTTTATAATAAAGTAGGATTCTCTAAAACAATAGAAACTAGCCCTGGTGTCTGGGAAGAACAGATAACTGAGCGATATTATTACGGGGATATTCTTAAAAATTATAAAAGATGGCAATCAAGCGAAAAATTAACCGATGATATAAATGTAGATCAGCAAATAAGTATTGTAGCAGATAATTTTGCTTACGAAAACTTAGGATATATGAGATACGTATATTATCGTGGGTCTAAATGGAAGATTAATTCCTTAGATGATTCGAATAGACCCAGAATTGTGCTGAATTTGGGAGGTTTGTACAATGGCCAGTAGACTAAATCTACAAACCGATTTAGAAAATTTTCTCGGTTCTAGAAATGTGTATTTTCAACCTCCCTTATCAGTACAGTTAAAATATCCCTGTATAATTTACAAAAGAAAAACTGGTGATACAAAATTTGCAAATAATATGCCTTATATTTTTGATAAAGCATATGAAGTAATGATAATTGATAAGAATCCAGATAGTAATCTTATTGATAAATTTGCAATGACGTTTCCAAAATCTAGATTTGATAGACATTTTACAACTGATAACTTAAATCACGACGTTTTTGTTATCTATTATTAAAGGAGGAAACTTTATGTCTAAACTTACATGGGATGGTATTGGCGAAAGACGTTATGAGACTGGTGTAGACCAGGGTGTCCTTTACCTCCTTAATACAACTTCTAAAAAGTATGATATGGGTTATGCTTGGAACGGTCTTACGAACGTTTCAGAGAATCCCGAAGGTGCTGAATCAAATCCTCAGTATGCCGATAACATTAAATACGTAGATCTTATCTCTGCAGAAGAGTTTAAGGCTACTATTGAAGCTTTCACATATCCTGATGAATTTGCTAAGTGCGATGGTTCTGCAGAACTTGATGATGGTATCATGGCTGCCCAGCAGTCAAGAGCTACATTTGGTATTTGCTATAGAACAAGAATTGGCAATGATGTTGATGGCGATGCTCATGGTTATAAGCTTCATCTTATTTATGGTTGTAAGGCTGCTCCTTCAGAGAAAGCATATGCAAGCATAAACGATAGTCCTGAAGCTATTACTTTTAGCTGGGACGTTAGTACAACTCCGGTTCCGGTACCTGGCTTTAAACCTACTTCAAAGATTGAAATTGATTCAACAAAGTGCGATCCCGATTTACTTAAACAGATCGAGGCTCTTCTTTATGGCACAGATGCCAGTCAGGGTCAGGAAGCTACAGATCCTCAGCTTCCGCTTCCTGAAAAGATTCTCGAACTTATTGGTAATGGTTAATTAATCCGTCCGTGGCCTCGGTAAAGGACATGATCCTTAGCCCGTGAAAGCTTGAATGCCTCTAACTGACCTTGAGGACAAAATCAGAAAGCCATTTGTTATATTTTATTGAAAAAAGGAGTTTTTAAAATGCTTAAAAAAACAATTACTTATACAGACTTTAATGGTAATGAAGTTAGTGAAGACTTTTTCTTCAACCTTTCAAAACTTGAATTAAGTGAACTCGAAATGAGTGTGGATGGCGGTTTTGCAGAATATATTAAAACACTTGTTCCGGAAGATCAGGATCCGAACGAGCCTATAAAAATTGATGCAAGAACCAGAGAAATTTGGAATATTGTCAAGCTTCTTGTCGATACGGCATATGGCGTTAAATCTGAAGATGGTAAGAGATTTAGAAAGACAGAAGAAGATCTTCAGGCTTTTAGAGAATCTAATGCTTATTCAGAATTTATTATGGAACTTGCAGAGAATCCCGATAAAGTAGAGGAATTTGTAAATGCTGTAGTTCCCAGCAATGCTTAAAATAAAAATACCCAGTATGGAACTCTGGGATGAAGGCAAAGAAGAATTTATATATACAAAAGAACAAGTCCTTCAAATGGAGCATTCTTTAGTCTCAATTTCAAAATGGGAGCAAAAATATCATAAACCTTTCCTTTCTTCCGATAAAACAATTGATGAGATTATAGATTATATTCGATTTATGACGATCACACAAAATGTGAATGACCTTGTTTTCCAAAACTTTCCTAAAAAATCCCTTGAAGAGATCTTAAAATATATTGAAGATCCGATGACTGCTACCACTTTTAATGAAAACCAAAAAAAGCCTCCTAATAGCAGAGAAATTATAACCTCTGAATTGGTTTATTATTGGATGGTAGCTTATCAAATTCCTTTCGAATGCCAAAAATGGCACATAAATCGTTTATTAACTCTCATAAGAATTTGCGATATAAAGAATGCTCCTCCTAAAAAGATGTCAAAAAGCGACATAATGTCTAGAAATAAAGCGTTAAATGCCGCTAGAAAGGCAAAATATAATACTCATGGATAAGGAGGAACCTCTATGGTACCAGATATGATGAATTCTCTTCCCTTAATGGATGAAGACGATATCACTGAAGAATTTATTAATAATTACGAAGATGATACATACGAAGCAGAGGAGGATGAAAATGAGTAATTCAAAACTTGTTTCATATAAAAAGATTACAAAGAATAAAACATCTCCTAGAAACCATAAAATCGACACAATTACACCTCATGTTGTAGACGGAAATCTTACAATAGAGGCTCTTGGTGCGCTTTTTAGTGGAAAAAGAGAAGTAAGTGCCAACTATGGAATTGGTTCTGATGGACGAATAGGCCAGTATGTTGACGAAAAAGATAGAAGCTGGTGCACAGGAGATAAAGCAAATGATCATAGAGCGATTACAATCGAGGTGTCTAATGATGGCGGTAAAGAAACTGGTTATCACATTTCGGATAAAGCTCTTAATAGCCTTATTAAACTTATGGCAGATATTGCTATTAGAAATGGAATCAAAGAACTCAAATGGAAGAATGATAAAAAGCTTATTGGAAACGTTGATAAGCAGAACATTACAGTCCATAGATGGTTTGCTGCTAAGGCTTGTCCTGGCGATTACATGATGTCAAAGATGCCGTATATTGTTAAAGAGGCAAACAAAATTATTGCAAAAAATTCAAAATCAGGATCAAATTCTAAAAAACAGCTTTATAGAATTAGAAAAACTTGGAAAGATGCCAAATCGCAGATAGGTGCTTTTGAAGATCTTAAGAACGCTAAGATATTCTGTGATAAGCATCCTGGATATTCTGTATTTGACTCAACTGGTAAGAGCGTTTATACGGTAAAAGCTCCTGTAAAAACTAATTTTAAAGTTGAAGTTAAGATCTCAAATCTTAATATTCGTAAAGGTCCTGGTACAAACTATGCTAAAACTGGTAAATTTACTGGTAAAGGAGTATTTACAATCATAGAGACGAAAGGAAACTGGGGACGACTTAAGTCTGGAGCCGGTTGGGTTTGTCTTGATTATTGTAAGAAGATATGAGAATTACATTAGAAAGCACTGGAAATTTCAAGAAAACTATGAATTTTCTAGAAAAAGCTTCTAATATGGATTTCGAAGACCTATTGAATCATTATGGCGAATTAGGAGTTATAGCATTAGCCTTAACAACCCCTATAGATACTGGTAAAACAGCATCGTCTTGGGATTATAATGTAAGAATTACAGACGATTCTGCTACAATAACATGGACGAATGATAATTTTACATCAAACGGGATTCCTATAGTCGTATTGATTCAATATGGCCACGGAACTAGAAATGGAGCATATGTCCAAGGACGAGATTTTATAAATCCAGCATTGCAACCAATATTTGATGATATTGCAGATAAAATTTCAGGAGAGGTGAAGAAGTTATGAGTACTATAGACGATCGTATAGTAAAATTGCGATTAGATAATGAAAATTTTGAGAAAAATGCTTCAATATCGATGAGCACTCTTGAAAAATTACAAAGCGCTTTATCTTTTGGTAAAGGAACAGATATAAGTGCCAACTTTAATCTTTCTGGAATTTCAAGTTCAGTCAATTCAATAGCTAATAGATTTTCAAATCTTGGAATAGTTGGAATGACTGCTCTTCAGAATATTACAAATTCTGCTATAAATTTAGGAAAAAGTGGAATAACAAATGTTCTTGAAAAAATATTTCAAGGCGGTAAGAAAAGGGCTTTAAATATCGAACAAGCAAAATTTCAGCTCGAAGGTTTAAAAGTTGCCTGGGATGATATTTCTGAAGATATTGATTATGGTGTAAAAGGTACTGCATATGGATTAGACGCTGCGGCTAGAGCAGCCTCTCAGCTTGTCGCTTCTGGTGTAGAAGTTGGAGATAGCATGAAAACCGCATTACGAGGTATTTCTGGTGTTGCGGCGATGACAAATTCAGAATACGAAGCAATATCTCCGATATTTACAACGATTTCTGGTCAGGGTCGAATGATGACCATGCAATTAAGACAATTGGAAAATAGAGGTCTTAATGCGGCGGCTACTTTAAGGGATTATTTTAATAGTAGTAGCGAATTGATGGACGAGTATTATAAAAGATATACCGAACATAAGAAAAAGAATGATGCAGAAATTCAAAAGGGATCTAAAGCCACAGAATCGGCAATACGAACAATGGTAACTAATGGTGCTATTGACTTTGAGGTATTCTCTAAAGCCATGGATAGCGCATTTGGTGAGCATGCTAAGGACGCAAATAAAACTTATGAAGGTTCATTGCGAAATGTTGGAGCGGCATTATCTAGAATTGGTGCTAAAATTCAAACTCCAAAGCACGAAGCTTTTAGAAGAATATACGTATCATTAATTCCAGTTATAGACAAAATTAGTTCCAAGTTAGATCCATTATTTAAATTATGGGAAAAAGGATTATATAAAGTCGCTGGTTTTATAACAAAAATATTAGATAGCTTGAAACTCGATTGGATAGATCATGTAATTAAAGCTATAAAAACATTATATTCAAATGTCACAAAAATAGGCGGAGCAATCGCAGAAGCTTTTAAAGAAATATTTCCTAAAGATTTAGGTAAGAACGCGTCGAATTTTGTTAGTAAATTTTCAGATTTTATTGCAAAATTCAAAATCAGTGAAAAAACTTTAGAAACAGTTAAGAATATTTTTAAAGGATTATTCACTGTAATAAAAATTGTCGGCAGTGCTTTTCTATTTTTAGGTAAGATTATTAAAAAAATACTTACATTCTTCGGCGGATTAATAGCAAAACTAGGTGAAACATCTGGAAGCTTTAGCGATTTTGTTAAAGGAATAAAAGAATATATCGAAGCGAGTGGTATAATCGAAAGAACCACTTCTAAAATAGATGCCGTTCTAACTTTTCTTAAAGACATTTTTACAAAAGCAAAGCACAAAGTTATAATCGCTATAACAAAAATTAAAGAAGCTATAAAATCTCTATTTGGATCCAGTAAAGATGTTGAAAAATTTGGTAAAAAAATCGGAAATGGTTTTGATGATATAACAACAAAACTTAAAACTTTTAAAGAAAATGTTGATAAAATTCTTGATCCAATAAAAAGAGCATTTAAATCATTTAGTGATAAATTATCAATAGCATTAGCTCCTATAAAAGATAAATTTGTTGATGCTTTTGGAAAATTAGATTTGTCTAAAGTCTTTGAAAGCGGAGTAATGGCTGGATTATTATCTATTGTTATAAAACTTGTAAAGACGTTTAATACATTTTTAGACAAATTAGGTCAACTCGGTATCGGAGAAAAAATCGGCGGGGTTTTGGATTCTGTTAGAGCTTCTTTACAAGCTTATCAAGATGATTTAAAATCTCAAAAAATATTAAGAATTGCCGAATCATTAGTTTTGCTAGCCGTTGGTATTTTAATATTGTCTAAGATACCATTTGTTCCTCTTGTTAAAGGACTGGGAGCAATGACTATATCTTTGTTGGCTATGGTCGGTATTATGAAACTGCTAAGCATGGTTGTGACTACTGGCGAAAAAGGTAATAGTGGAGCATTAGCAAAAGCAGCAGTAGCATTTATAGAACTTGGTGCGGCAATGATTCTACTAGCTTTGGCTTTAAAAATAATAGCATCTGCTAATCCAGAAACAATGAATAAATCATTTGGCATTCTTGTTGGATTGCTAGTCGGTATAGTTTTAGCGGTTAATAAATTAGCATCAGATAAAGCTAATCTTGGATCAGCGGCATTATTAATTTTGGCAATATCGTTTTCAATGTCAAAAATAGCAAAGGCATTAAAGAAGTTATCTAAAATTGATCCGGCAGCGTTAGGTTTAGCGTTAGGCACTATGATAACATCTGTTGGTCTTATAGGAATGCTTATTGGTTTCTCAAAAGAGGTCAAAAACTCAGAAATAGAATCCATGGCAGTTATTTTGATAGGCTTTGCGACTAGTATGTATTTGATAGCATTAGCTTTTCAGCAATTTGATAAGGTTCAAAATATAGGAAATGGTCTTCTCGGAATGGTAGCAGCGCTTGCAGCTTTGGGAGCTTTTGTCGGAGTTATGCATTTTGCAAAAATTAATCCAACAGAATTAATAACTTTATCAGGATCACTTATTATATTTGCTGGTGCAATGCTGATATTATCGGTTGCTATGGAAAAGCTCGGCAAGCTTCAAATGGATGAGATAGGACGAGGTTTTATAGCTATATTTGGCGCTTTTGGCGGTATGCTATTAATAGCTGCAGCTTTCTCATCATTTATACCAGCCTTTGCAGCATTTGCCGTTGTTCTAATTGGAATAGGAGCAGCGTGTTTACTCGTGGCTACATCTGTTCTAGTATTTGCCACTGCATTAGGAATTCTTGCAGTTACTGGAGTTGCTGCTATACCGGCATTGATAGCTTTGATAACAGCATTCTGTGCCACACTTCCAATGGTCGGCAAAGCTTTAGGATCTTTCTTAGTAATGATGATACTCGAAATCCTTAATAATATGACCCTTATCAATGAGACAATACTTAACATGTTTGTTTCATTACTTGAAACCATTCTTATATTTATGCCAGTTATTACGGATCTTGCTTTACAGATTTTATTGGCATTCTTAAATGGTATAAACGAACATATGGTAGAAATAACGCAAGTTGGAACAGAACTTATAGTTAATTTTATAATTGGAATTCTTAATGGACTTGCTGAGACTGCCGGAGATCTTGTCGATGCGACATATAATTATATTGTTTCTTGGATAAACGCTATTGCGGATGGTATGGACGAGCATACAGACGAAGTTCTTGATGCGCTTGATAGACTTTGGGAAGCAACTAAGAAAGCGGCTTTAAAAATCTGGGATAGAGCATCAACAAAGGTAAGAGAATGGGGGACCAAACTTATAGAAACCTTTAAAGAGAAAGCATCGCAAGCATGGACAAAGGTTAAAAATTGGTTCGCTAGCCTTCCTCAAGAAATAAAGGATAAAATATTAGAAAAAATAGATAAGATAAAGGAAATAGGTTCCGATATCATGACTAATATAAAAGAAGGTCTTCTTGGTGGATTAAAAAAGGTTACAGATGCTGCCTCTAATATTGGTCGAGCAATTCTCGATGCATTTAAAGGAAAGAAAGCTCTTGATGAGAGATCTCCCTCACATGCTGCAGAGAAAATTGGCGAGTATGCCGATAAAGGATTAGTTAATGGTCTTAAAAAAGGTAAAAAAGAAATCGTTAGCGTAGTAAACGACATTTCCAGCGATGTAAAAAGCGGTCTTAACGATGTTCCGGATAGACTTCATAGTATATTCGAGGATATAAAAGACCATCTTGGCGTTAATGATAGTCCGGTAATTAAACCGGTGGTTGATCTTTCAGATGTAGAGAAATCTGGATCAAAAATAAATTCTATATTTGGATCTAGTTCTGTTTCTGGAGGTTTCTTAAATTCTATATTACCAACAAAAAATCTTGCTTCTGGAATAGGAGCATCTCAAGGAGATATTCTTAACGATCCAAAAATGGCTTCTAGTCTTAGAAACTTTACATTTATTCAAAATAATAATTCTCCAAAGGCGCTTTCTAGAATTGATATTTATCGTCAAACTAGAAATCAACTTGAAGATTTTAAGGAGTTGGGTATGTTTGATAAGACAGGTTAATATCATTAACGATCTTGGAGAAAGATTAATTATGGAACTTGATAGCCCTGAGAAATCGGGGCTTATAGTTCTTAATATAGAGGGAATAGGACCTGAAAAAGCAAATCTTAATATAGATGACTCATCAAATGTTGATGGCGGCATATTTAATTCAGCAAAAATCCCGACAAGAAATATAAGATTTTCTCTAAGATTTTGGGATCTTCCATCTATTGAACAGAATAGAAGAAAAACCTATAGATATTTTCCTTTGACAAAGAAGATAAAAATGGAGTTTATAACCGATTTTAGACAAGCATATATTTATGGCGTTGTGGAATCGAATACCCCTAACATATTTTCAAAAGAAGAGGGATGTTCTATTTCTGTTTTATGCGAGGATCCTAATTTCTACAAAATTAAAGGTAATGAAGAGTATAACATAGAAAATTTTTCTGATACAATTGGAGCTTTTTATTTTCCTTTTATACAAAATCCGATAAACGAAGATTTAGAATCTAATCGTGATGGATTTATATTTGGCGAGCGATTTGAATCCAATGCGTATTCTTTAGTAAATAACGACGGCGACGATGATTGCTATCCAATTATAAGATTACATAATTTTAGCGCTGGAACGCATAATATAAATATAAAAAATCTTATAACAAATGAGGAGTTAGTAATAGAGAACATTGTAACGTCCGATGAATATGACGAATTAATTATTAATTCCACAAAAGGAAGTAAAGAAATATATTTATACAATTCACTTACCGAAGTTAAAACAAATAAAATAAATTCAAAAACAATAAGCAGCGATTGGTTATCATTAATAAGGGGAGATAATTTGTTTTATTGTTCTTCTTTAGAAACTGATAGTTTCAAAGCGGAAGTTCGATTTAAAACAATTTATAAGGGTATATAAATATGGAACTACAAATTTATAAACCATCAAATTTTGTAACTATGAACAATCCGATTCTAATATCAATTATAGATAAATTTAAATCTGTTATATGGAAAGAAAGATATAATGGATATGGAGATTTTGAATTATATGTTCCCGTTTATGATAGACAGATAATAGATCTTATAAAAAACAATAATTCATCATTTGATATTTTGAATTTTCTAGTCGACTTAAAAGATAATGACTCGACAATGATTGTTGAAGATATAAGATTAGAAACAAGTATTGAAAACGGCGATTATTTTATAGTTACTGGAAGATCTATGGAATCTATTTTGGAAAGAAGATGTATTTTAAGCAAAACAACAGTAAAAGGAAATCTAAATACTTGTATAAAAAAACTTTTAAATAAGCATGCTATATCTCCATCAGATTCTAATAGAAAAATTAATAACTTAGAATATGAAGATTCTACGGATAATTATATTTTAGGAATTACGATATCTGCTCAGTTTACAGGCGATAATTTATATGATACAATCGTTTCTATTTGCGATGTTTATGGATTGGGTTTTGAAATAAAAAGAAAATATTATAAAACAGGGAATATGTCCGATTTTAATACTTTTGTATTCAGACTCATAAGAGGAAAAGACAGGTCATATGATCAGTCGGAAAATCCATATGTTATATTTTCTTCTGATTACGGAAATATATTTAGTAGTAACTATAAATATTCTTTATCTAATCAAAAAACATTTGCTTTAGTAGCAGGAGAAGATTTGGGAATTGGCGCAAACAGAAGAACTAAAAATGTATATATTCCAAATTATTCCAATAATAAAAATTGGAGATTGAAAGAGTTATTTGTAGATGCTAGGGATCTTCAATCAGAATTAGAAGATGGAACTCAGATGTCCGATGAAGATTATATGGCTACTTTGGAAGAACGTGGATACGAAAAATTAACCGAACATATTCCTACAGACGAAATAGAAGGAGAATTTGATCCTAATGGTAACTTTAAGCTCGATAGAGATTATTTTTTGGGCGATCTTGTGCAAGTTGAATACCCTGTAACTGGAATTTCTAAAAAATCAAGAATATCAGAAACAATTTTATGCGAAGATTCTAATGGAATATCGTATATACCAACAATAGACGTACAAGAGTAAGGAGGAATACTTATGGCTATAGAATCTGGATTTTACGATTCTTATAATAACGATAGAGTATATTATTCGTCGCATTTTAGTAAAGCTTTAGAAGGTGTATTATGTGACGGAGTATTTCCTAATATTGGAAATGTATTCAATATGGACTTTTATGCTTATAGAAAAATGAGAGTTTATACCGGAAAAGCATGGATAAAAGGGCATTGGGTAGAAAATACATCAACAGCTCTTTTAAATCTTTCCGAGATTTCTACTACCGGAAATAAAAGAGCGGATACAATATATTTAGAAGTTGATAATTCCATAGATGGCCGCATCGCAACTTTAAAAGTTTATGAAGGAACAGAAACATCTGGAACCCCTGAACCTTATATTGTTCCGTCAACAGAAAATAAATATGTTCTTAATCTTGGATATGTAATTGTTGGCGATAGCTTAGCAACTAGCTCGATTCATTCTTGGATCGGAACTAATATTTGCCCATTTGTTAATTATCTTGCTACTGAAGGACAAGTTTCAGAAGCTATGATGCATATAACCGAAGAACTAGAAAATTTAAAAGATGATTTAGATAATTTATTTTTTAAAAATGGAGATAGCATCGATATATCCTGGAGAGGATCTGGATATGTAACAAATAGTAGAAAAAATATTATATTTTCTGTTCCTCTTCCGAAAGCTATTCCAGAAGGAATAATCTTAAAATTGCATCCTACTTCTTCTTTGAACGAAGGAACCGTCGAACTTAAAGCTATTCAAAATGGAAATTATATTAATTATGAAGGTGCAAGCAGTTATGATATCATATTAGCTAGGAATTATAATCCATCTTGGAATTCATCAAATAAAGGTTTTATAACGTTCACATTACCAAATCCGGCAAACGAAGCATGGCCGAATTCAATAAATAATGATACATGCGGAATTATTGTTAACTTTGTACTTTATGCATTTTCTCAAACTTAAGAGGTGATAAACTATGTCAGATAATTTAGAATATCCGCAGAGCAGGACAGAAAAAATATTAATGAATATTCTTGATAAAATTTCTGGCGGATCCGGAAATAAAGAAGATATTATTAAAATAAGAGATCGATCAGAATATCATGGAAAAATAACAAACATTGAAAATAATAAAATAATAGATTATAAACAAATCGATCCGATTGAGGGGTCTGAAAAGAAAGAAATTGGGATTCGTATTTATATTATTTTAGCCGATGGGTTAGATAATCCAGAAGTTAACGAAAGATATTTTTCTGATATAAGAGATTTTTATAGTGATTATGATTACGAAAATATTCGCTTTTATACAGGAGAAAATTGGTATATAAATGCTAATTATATAGAAGATATGAAGTCGGGTCTTGAATCTATGGATCCTGATATACGCGTTGATGGAACAATAACTTTTCAAGTATCTGCGGGCTTTGAAAAATATAATTTAAATAATAGTTTTGCTAACTTGATGCTTGATTTATTGATATCTAACATCCCGTCAGAAGTATATTCTCAATATTATTCCGCATTATATGAGATTATAGATAACATTGAACATGTAGATCGTATAGAGTTTGATTATAAAGGAAATGACAATATTGTATTTGAATTTCCTTTAAGTAGTTTCTAAAGATATGAGGTGAATATTTATGTCATATGATTTAGATTATCCTCAGAGTAGAATTGAAAAAATAGCTATTGATATTTTGGAAGAAATTCAAAAACCAGAACCGACACCGCCTCCTACTGGAACTATTAATATTTCCGAAAACGGCGAGTATGACGTAACGGAATACGCAACGGCTAATGTAAATGTAGCGGGAAGTATGGCGGGAGGTTATACAGTTACATTTATGGTTAACAGCGAGACTTACTATATTGCTTCTTGTCAACAGGGCGAAAGTATAACAGAGCCGCCGCCGCCACAGAGCACAAGTAGTGCCTTTAAGGAATGGAAAGACAAAAATGACAATGTTATCACATTTCCTTATGTACCGAGTGCAGATACTGAGTTGACAGCAATATTTGTGCCAGCTTCGTTTCTTGTGCATTTTGATAATTCCGTTCAAGATGAAACTGGTGCAACAGCCACCAATGTACAAGGCACTCCAACATACGCAATAGGCAAATTTGGACAGGCTATTGTCGGTGACGGTAACACTACAATAAAATATCAGAGCGACATGGCGTTTAAGTACGATGCGGCAACAAGTCCATTTACTCTTGAATTTTGGTTTTATTGTTCAACAAATAATGATTATAACCGTTCAATTTTTGGGTTCGCAGATAGCACTCCGTCAAATGACAATGGCTTGATTTATGCAAACGGGAATAAGGTCGGGTTATATAAGGGCGGACAAAAAATATATGTAAATAGTGTTGGTACAAACGATTGGCACCATATAGCATTTGTTTTTACCTCAACCGGCTCCAAAATATTTGTTGACGGAGAATTAAAAGCAAGCAATAGTTTTGTATATAACACAGGAACTTCAAATATAGCAAGCCTTATGGGTAACGGAAATAGCGGTTTAGAAATGCTGAACGGTGTAAGTCTTGACGAGTTTGCGATATTCCCTTATGAAAAATACACGGATAATTTTACGCCGCCAACACAACCGTATTAAGAGGTGAAATGAATGGCAAATAAAGATTTTCAAAACGGATTAATTGTCGGTCTTGACGCAGGAAGCACGCCCGTTAAGGTAAAGGTGCACACAGTATAATGACAGAAAACACAAGATTAGTAATAGAACTCGTCATATCTGTTATTTTAGGATTTATCGCATCATCTGGATTCTGGGGCTTCCTCATGCATAAAATGGATAAACGCGAAAAAGAAGATGCCAAACTAAAAATGATGGAAGAGATGCTGATAGGTCTCGGACATGATAGAGTTATGTATTTAGGGACGTCTTTTATAGACAGAGGGTACATTACTTCGGACGAATATGAGAATTTGCATGATTATTTATATACGCCTTATGAAAAGATGGGCGGAAATGGTTCCGCAAAGCATATTATGGATAAAGTAGATAAATTGCCGATTTATAAATCAAAGTACTCGCAGTAAAAACAAAGCCTATAATGAAATCTATTATGAAAGGAGGAGGTTCGCTATGAAACGTGACCTCAAGAAAAACAAGAAAAAATTGGAGGCAGAGATCGAAAAGACACTTAGCAAACTCGAATCTCTTGATCCAGTAGATGACAATGAAGCGTATTTGCAGAACATGGAAGTGTTAAGTAAACTTTATGATCTTAAAGAGAAGAAAAATAAGGTTAAAGTTAAGCCAGATACTTTGGTAGCTGCAGGAACGAATATATTTGGAATCTTGCTGGTGACATGGTTTGAGAAAGCAAATGTCATAACATCAAAAGCTTTCAATCATATTCCAAAAGTTTAAAGTGAGGGCGTGTGTAAAAGCACGCCTCCTCTTTTTTAGCATGATATACAAATGTTATATTTTTTTTTCGCAAAATTTACAATGGTTATAATGAAATACTATTAAAAACATTAGGAGGTATTTATTATGACAATGACGGTACATTTTGAAACTTATGTTATGATGAGGCAATTAGAAACTTATATTTGGGAAAAAATAAGCGATTGTTCCATTATTATTGGTATATTAAAACTTTGGTTTTATGTAAACATAATTATGGGTGTAAAATTAGCTTATATTTGTAGAGATAAAAGTGATGAGGAATTTGCCATTATAATTAAAGAAATGAAAAAATGCTTTAGTTGTTTTGATGAAATTAAACATTATAGCGTTATTTGCTAGTATTTCAAGAACGAGGTCTTATACAAGGCCTCAATCTTTTTCTCGCATATTTTACAACTCCTATAATGAAACATAATTATAAAAATAAAAGGAGGTAATGTTATGTTAACAATGGCACTTGTGCTTGTAATGGGCGCAGTCATAGTAGCAACATTAAGTGGATTAATTATGTTACACAAAATTTGCTTAAACGCAGCAAAAAGGTTTATTGACAAAAGAAATGAAAAGAGAGAGGAAGCTAAAAGGGCTGAATTTCATAAGAATTTTAAAAACATGGCAGCAGGGATTGCAACATGTGGACCTGATAACGTCGAGTTTAAAGACGGAAAGGTTTACATAAAAGGAACCTTGCAGGAATGGTTTTAATTCCTATGGAGAGAGGACTTACAATCCTCTTTCTTTTTTTTTCGCATATTTTACAATTGCTATAATGAAATACTATTAAGGAGGTATTTAAAAATGAATAAAAACATTCTTAAAACTGTAGGCGGTTTGCTTGGTGGAGCAGTAGTAGCGATCGGAAGCGTATTTGTTGGTAGATTGATCGAAGATGGAGTCGGAGGACTTATCGATGATCATGAAGCTAAAAGAATCGCTAAAGGTCACGAAGTACTCGAGGAAGCAATTAAGCTTTGCGAAGAAGAAAATAAAGATTCAGAAGACTAAAAAGTATTTCTAAAGAAAAAGGCGTAGTGTCCCAAGCGGGGTGCTATGCCTATCTTTTTTTCCTCGCAAAATTTACAAGGGCTATAATGAAATACTATTAAGGAGGTATTTAAAAATGAAAAAATCAGTATGGAAAATGATCGGTGGAGCACTCATTTCAGTAGTAGGAATGGTAGCTGCAGGAGCGATTGGAGGCAAAATGATTGGTGAAGGAATGGCAGAAAACATTCTTGAAACAGAAGCTGAAAATGGCGTAATTGCAGATACAGTTCTCGGAAATGAAGATTCCGATGATTCAGAAACTGAAACAAAAGAAGAAAACTAAATAGTATTAAAAGATGGGAGTCTTAATTACAAGGCTCCTTATCTTTTTCTACGGAAAGGAGCTTACATTTATGTTTTCAAGAAAAAAGAAAAAATCTAAAACTTTGCACTACTTGTCTACCAATTTCTATCCTTTTGGATTTGATGTTGTTACCGGAGATTATTCAAACGGTTTAACATCAGAAGAGCTCGAAGCTTTAAAGCTTATATTCGAGCAAAAACTTAGTACTCTTAAGGAAGTAGAATTTCCTTATAATTTTTAGGAGGTAAAAAATAGCTATGAAAAACAAAAGAAACATTTTTAGAGGCATCTCTAAAGAAACAGAAAAAATGGTCTATGGATCATTAATTGAGTATCGGGACGGAAAAACTTATATTGATTTAAGTCCTATGCCAGCAGAAACGCAATGTAATGGAAAAATTGTACACGAAGTATATTCAGAAACAGTTGGTCAGTGCACTGGTTTTGTCGATAAGAACGGAAAGTATATTTTTGAAGGAGATATACTAAAATTCGGAGATCGAACGGGATGGGTTATATTTGATTATGGTTCATTTAGAATCCGTCAGATTATTGCAAGTGAAATTATTGATTCAACATTTGAACCAACTTTAGCATTATTTAACGTTAAGATTATTGCAAACAAGTTTGAATCGTTTGAACGCGATGAGGATATGGTAAAATATTATATCCAAATTTGCAATAATAAAGGAAAATTTACCAATTATGGTTTTCGAGGTCCAATCCCAAAAAGCAATAAAAATCCTAAAAAATACGAAATGATGGAGTTTGCAGGCCATGAAGAATGGTATGATTATATTAATGATTATTTTAAGAAGGAGTCCTAATTATGAAAAATGAAATTATTAAATTTGCTTATACTGCTAAGAACGCAGTAATTAAGAATTCGCCGGCAATTCTAACTGGTTTAGGAGTTGGCGGACTTGTAACTACGGTTATATTTGCGATTAAAGCAACAAAAAAGTCAGACGAAGATCTTATTCCTCATGTTGACGAAGAGCTTAATTTCTATGAGAAATTTAAAATTTGTTGGCCAAATTATATTCCTATGGCATCTGTTGGAATATTGTCAATTGCTTGTATTATATCTTCCAATACAATTAATACAAGAAGACAGGCAGCACTTATTAGCGCATATTCTATGTCAGAAAGCATGCTCAAGGAATATCAGGATAAAATAGCTGAAACATTTGGTAAGAAAAAGGAAGAAGAAGTTCGAGATGCTATCCAGGAAGATAGAATTAAGAAGAATCCTCCTAAAGACGAAGAGATTACCATAACTGGTAAGGGCGAAACACTTTGTATGGACGCATATTCCGGAAGATATTTTAAATCCGATATAGAACATATCAAGAAGAAAGAAAATGAGTTTAATGCAGATCTTCTTAGATGTATGGCATTGACTCTTAATGATTGGTATGATTATCTCGGATTAGAGCACATCAAAGTTGGAGAACAACTCGGATGGTCTATATTTGATGAGATGGGTTGCTCAGATGGTGGAAATCTTCTTGAATTCAGGCACACATCACATCTTACTGAAGACGGTATTCCGTGTCTTGTAGTTGATTTCTGCAGATATCCGGATGCAAATTATTTGGAATATTGCTAATGGAAAATCTTGGATATTTATCAATAATATGCGTTATATTCATATTATTAGAGTTAATTTATTTTAATAAGGAGTAAAATATGGAAATTTTAAGTGAACAAATTGTTGGCCAAGGGACTATGATATTTGAAATTATATTATTTTTTATTGTGGAAATTTTAGTTGGTGTGCTTATGTCTTTGATTTTTACTTTTATGGTTTTTGACGATAATAAAATAGCAGGCATAGCCATTGGTGTTTTAATAGCTGCGTTGGTATCTATTCCAATATGCAAATGCATCGATAAGCCACATAAAGAATATAAAGCTATAATATCCGAAGATACGTTGTTTTATGATATTTATAACGAATATGAAGTCATAAATCAAGAAGGAAAAATATTTACATTGATAAAAAAGGAGTAAAATAGCCATGAAACCATTATCTAGAATGTCCAAGGGAGATATTAAAGCCCTTGAAGATTATAATGAAAAAGAACAAATTAGATATGAAGAAGAATTAGAAGCAGAAATAGCCAGTTTAAACGATGAGATTTTTCTTTTAAAAAAGCAGATTGATATTTTAACAAGAGAAGTAATTCGTTTAGAAAAAGAAGGACGTGTTTCAATTTATTAACGAAAAAGGAGTAAAATAGCCATGAAAAAAATGATAGTTATATCTTTTAGTAATTGGTGCGAAAAAGTAACTAAAAAATATATTTATGATCGAATATACTTTTGTTTATTTGGTAAAAAATTTATAACTATATTTGCTAGAAGAATTAGGGTGGAATATTATAAAGAATATATTTATAAAAGATATCCTAAAGATATAGCAGATTATATTTTATTTGTAAGAGGAGTAAAATAGCCATGAAAGAAGTATTATTTAGAGGAAAAACACCGTCAGAATTTACAATAGACAAAGAATATAATTGTCTTGAGGTCAACGATATTTGGGTTTATGGTAATTTAATTCATGAATCATCCATAGATCCTATAAGCAAAGTAAAAATTGAATATTATGGAATAAAAGAAAATGACTCTTATTGTGAAGTAGCTCGACAATATCCAGTAAAAGACTATACAATAGGCCAATACACTGGAATAAAAGATATTCATTTGAACAAAATCTTTGAAGGAGATGTTGTAAGATCATCAAATTTTGTTCAGGGTGTTGTTGTATATTTAGAAGCAGTTGGTGCTTATATTGTATCAACAGAACCTCCGGAAGTCATAACAACTGATGAAAATTGGAATAGTGATATGGATTGGATATTTATATGCGATTGCAGAGATCTGGAAGTTGTCGGAAATATTGTTGATGGAATTTTTATTCATCCGAAAACAAACATAGAAGATATATCAGATCTGGATTCTAAAGGATTAAATGATATTCTTGCCGAGGAGGATTCTAATGAAAATAATAACAATTAAAGATTGTTACGAGCTTAGAAGAAAATTTTTAAAATACTCTGAAACCGCGGAACAACACGAATCTATTATACTTCTATATTTTCATATTTATATGAATGAGATAATTAAAGAATATGAAAAAGCTGAAGGAATAGCAGATCAATCAGGAGCAAGAGCTATGTTTAGAGTTATTTTAAGAATTATCGGAGAAGATTTTTCAGAATATGAGGAGGATCCAGATGAAAATAATAGCTAGAAAAAATATAAGCGAAATGTATTCAGATCTTAGTTATATGAATGACGAACAACTTATGAAAAAATTTAAAGATATTGTTACTTCTAAAATTTTAAAAGAAGTTGAAAAATATATAGAATACAGACTTGTTCGCGATTCAGAATACGGAGATTTTATAGAAGCCGTTATACATGTTGCATCTAATGCCGATTTTTTATGTAATTCATATGGCTCATTAGCATCATTAGAACTTCCAAAAGAAGCAATAGAAGATATTTATAAAAAATCAATTGAAGATATGAAAAAATATAAGGAGGATTCAGACAATGCTGGTCTGTGATATCTGTAAAAAAGAAATAAAAAATCATACAAAAAATATTGTCAAATTTCAAAAGCTTGGATGTTTTGATAATACATATGAGGTTTGTGATGATTGTCGAGAAGATATTCAAAAATTTGTATTTGCTTTGAAAGTCAAAAAAGGATACGATGAGGATTCGCTAGCATCATTTGCACTTCCGAAAAATCCTATGAATCCTATAAAATTTGAAACAGTAAGTCCAGAACCATTAACTTTATGGGAAAAATTGGAGAAATATAAGCGAGTTGTACGAGGGGATGAGGGAGACAGAGAATGAAATTTTATAGTTATTATGTAATTTATGAAATAGGTTCAGAAAAAAAGATGGAAACTTTTGCAAGCCGAAAGCAAGAGGATAGTTTCAAGTCATTATGCATTAATAATGGTTGGAAAATAATAAGCACAAGTAAAACAAGTGTTTTTCCATATTGAGCGATTTGCAAAGGAGAAGATCCAAATGCTAAAGACGATTAACGATATCAAAAACGAGAAACTTCTTTATATTTGTGACCGTAAAAAGTGTGAGCACTGTATATATACGTGCAAATATACAGCGGATATTAATCATGCAAAATACAGAAAAGAGAATAGGATATTTCAACCTGGAATGACATATGATGCATGGGAAGAAATTGAATATTCCGATATTTTGGAGGTAGTATATTGAAAACGAAATTTGATCTTTATGTGTGCAACAAAAAGAAATGTAAAGAATGCATGTTCCCCGGATGTGCATACACCAGTTCTAAATCATTTGCATTTGTTGATAGTCCAGTAAGAGAGGTTCCTGATAATACTATTTACGATGGTTCTTATATTTTAAGAAAAAATTCTAAGAACGAGTATTATAGAAATCGCACAAAAAACAGATGTTATAATAGAAAGAATAAATAATTAATTCTTTCGGAAAGGAGCTTAATATGCAGAAAATCGAAGAAATCAAAGAGAAGATCCGCGACAATAAGGAAAAGATTATCAAAGGTGTTCTTGGATTTGTAGGAGTTGTATCCGGTATTTTACTTATCGGAAAGATCACTAAAGATTCAAGCGATACTGATATTCTTGAATTGGAGTCCGAATCGGAAGATATTTCTGAAGAAGTATCAACCGAAGAAGAATAATTACTTTATTCTCAAAAAACTTTAAGGAGTCTTAATTACAAGGCTCCTTATATTTTTTAAAAAAGGAGCTATATTTATGGAAAAAATTAAAACTATTAAAGCCGTTTCAAGATTCGCAACTTCAATAGGAGTAGGAACTATTGTCGGAAATGGAATAAAATTGGCGAATTCTGCTGGAACGCTTAATCCCATTACAAAAGTTTGTGTATTTGTTGCTGATATTGCAATCTCTGGATTAATTTCCGAAAAAGCTTGCAACTATATGGATAAACAAATAGACGAAGTCGCAAATCTTTTCAAGGAATTTAAAGAAAAGGAGGCAGAAGAAGATGGCGAATCATGATATTGAAATAAAGGTCGATAATGGCGGAAGTGATATAAGAAATATATCAATATCTGCACCATCTAATTCTAATAAAGAGAAAAAAGAGCAAAAAGAAAAACAAAAAAGAGAAAAAATAATAACGGGTAATGTTATTAGAAAGAAACCAAGTTTATCTCGAAAAGTATCGGATGTATTTTTAGGCGATGATATGGATAACATTAAAGATTATATTATATTTGATGTTATCATACCAGCTATTAAAGATACATTTTTTGATGTTATAACTGGTGGATTATCTATGACATTATTTGGAACGACCAGTAGAAAAAACCCGAAGTTATATAGTAACAAGGGAAATACTTATGTAAGTTATAATTCTATATATAACTCAAAAAAAGAAACTCAGAGACCTAGTAGTATAAGCAGATCTAGATCTTTGTATAATTTTGATGAGATTATATTAGAATCAAAAGCAGAGGCAGAAGAAGTTTTAGGAAATATGGTAGATCTTATTGACGATTATGAGATAGCAAGCGTTGGGGATCTTTATCAATTCCTTGGACTTCCTAGTGAATTTACAGATCAGAGTTATGGATGGACAAATCTTTCATCTGCATCTGTAAGAAGAGTGCGCGAAGGTTATATTTTACACCTTCCTAAACCAGAATTAATAAAATAAAAAGGAGCTTAATTATGAATTTTAATGCTTTAAAAGATTCAATCGTAAAAACAGCTAGCATGGTTGGCTTGAAAACCAAAAAGCATAGCCCAGAGATTCTTTTAGTTACAGGAATTATCGGGATTGTTGGTGGTACAATAATGGCTTGCAAAGCATCAACAAAAGTTGAAGATACCATCAAAGAAAACAGAAAAGATATTGAAACCCTTAAACTTGGTTATGAAGATTACAAAAAAGATTATTTAGGAAAGGTAGATGAAGAAACTCATGATCTTTTTATTAGGGATTATCGCCGCGATTTGTTTAATAGCTATTTGCATTCGGGTCTTAATTTGGTTAAGCTGTACGGGCCTGCGGTTGTTATGGAAGTTGGCGGGATCATTTGTATTTTGTGTTCTTACAATATTATTAATAAGCGTAATATTGCTTTAATCGCTGCTTATGAAGCTGTTCAGGGAAGCTTTAATAAATATCGTGACCGTGTTATAAAGGAATTCGGAGAAGATATTGATAAAAAGTTCCGTTATGGCATGGACGAACAGATTCTCGATAAAATAGTAGTAGATAAAGACGGAAATTCAAAGGTGGAAAAAGAAGAAGTAACAACTATTGACATGCCAAGTGATTATGCAAGATTCTTTGACGAGACATCCACCGAATGGACAAAAACTCCAGAATATAATTTAAATTATTTAATACATCAGCAGCAATGGGCAAATGACATGCTTCACGCAAGAGGATATTTATTCCTTAATGAAGTTTATGATGTTCTTGGAATTCCGAGATCGCAAGTAGGCCAGCTTGTTGGTTGGATTGATGGTCCTGAAGGAAAGGATAGATTTGTAGATTTTCATATTTGGGATCTTAACAATGATGAAAAGAGAGCATTTGTAAATGGCTATGAACGTTCGATTCTTCTTGATTTTAATGTGGATGGTGTTATCTATGATAAAATTTAGCGGAGATTACAACGAGCTTTATTCTCAAATGAAAGATTATATACATGATTTATTAATAGGCCATGTAGAATTTGTTGCCGATAAATTATTGGAACAATCTGGAATAAACGAAGAACCGGTAATAAAGCAATTGAAAAAAGCTGGAGTTACAAGTACGCAAATAGCTTACGTTGCTTTATCTTTAGACGATAGTGAAGAATCTAAAGTATTTACTGATGTTTTAGCAAATGTTTTAGGTATTAAGGAGGAATAAAAATGAAATTAAGCGATAAAGAAAAAGCATGGGCAAAGGCAGCTCTTTCGAGGGCTGTCAGAACCATGGCGCAGATCATGCTGACTTATATTACTTTAGGTGCAGTAACAAAAGATATTAATTGGAAAGAAATGGTTTCTGCTGGAGTAGTAGCGTTTTGTTATTCTATTCTGACGAGTGTTGTTAAGAGACCTCCGGAGTCAAAAGATATTCCTGATGGAGGAACTATTGTTCTTTCTAATCCAGAGTATGATGGAGATATTGGCCACATATCATTTAAACTAAATCATGGTATCGATGATTTAGAAGATGGCTCTAAAGTTACATTTCTTTGTGTAGATAATATGGACGATAAATTCAAAGAGATATTTAGAGGAAACTCGGCATCTTCTTCAATGGAATTTGATGATAACGAAAAGGAGTAAAAAATCATGTTAGAAAAAATAGCCTTATTTGCTCTTGGATTTTCTATTGGTGGATTCACACTTATGACTCTAACAGAAAAGCATTATGAACATATTTGTGATGAAGAGATAGAAAAAGCAAAAGAATTCTATGAAGAAAAATTTAAAAAAGAGGTCGACGATATTTATTATTCTTGGGAAGCTCAGCAAGAGTTAGATGAAGAAACTGTAGAAGATATAAATAAAGATTATGATTCTGGTTTCTTAAAAGATACTCTTGAAGAAATAATAGATGGAGTCGAAGACGACGAAGAGCAAGAACTTTTAAATAATGCCATAGGAGATGATGGTATTATAGAAATTGATGGAGAGGAGTATAATATTACGATTGATACAAACGAACCTATTTGTGAAGTTCCTTATGTTATAACTGAAGAGGAATTTTCATCAGAAAAACTTCATTATGATAAAATGTCTGCTGTATATTATGCAGACGGAACTCTTGTTAATGAAGACGAAGAGATGATAGAAATAGGAGATACAGTTGGTTATGAGGTTCTTGATGAACTTATAAATAATGATACGGTTTACGTAAGGAATGAAAAACTCGGAATCGATTATATGATAACTTCAACTAATAATTCTTATGCAGATTATATTTTAGGAGGAGAGTATGACGATTTTGAAGATAAAAATACAAAGAGAGGAAAAATAAAAGATGAGAGATAGATTTTCTGATTCTCTTTATAACGATACTGATATTAATGAACAGTATTTTCTTTATCTTTGTAGGCTCATAGGTATAAATAATTTTGAAAAAACGCCATTTAAAGGAATGCTAAAAATATTATATAACTATGAGTTTTATTGGGTAGTTGAGATGGACGCTAATAGAATAGAGGACACGATATCTCTTAAAGACGATTTTAAGTATAATACAAATTATATTAATTATGATCAGATTTATGATTTTTGTTCTGTTCTTGAAATTTTAGTAGTTCTCGCAATTTCTATGAACGATAATTTAGAATCTCTTGGAGTTCCATATTGGTTTTGGCATATGATAAGTAATCTCAATATTAATTACGAAGATGATCTTACAAATAAAGAAGCTATGGAAATTATGGATATTTTAAAGCGCTTTGTAAATAGAGATTATTCTGAATATGGGCTACTATTTCCAATAAAAAATCCTAAAAAAGATCAAAGAAAAGTCGAATTATGGTATCAAATGAACGAATATTATAATGAGAATTTTTGAAAAAATGCTAAAATTGTGACACTTTTGTAACGTTTTTAAGAATAATAAATTTTATATTTTGTAAAAAATAGCAAAATTTTTAAATTTGTGACACTTTTGTGACACTTTTGTGACACTTTTGTGACACTTTTGAAAACCCGGGAAGCCTTGATACATAAGGGTTTGCAGGCATTTTGTTACGTTTTTACACTTTTTTCTTAAAAAACTTTTTAAAATAAATAAAAATATAAAAAAGTTTTTAGCAAATTTTTTGCAAAAATGTCACACAATAGCAAAAAGGAGCATAGTTTAATGGATTTTGTTGAGGTTAAAGAAAAAGCTACTAGAAACGGAATTTTAGAAATTTACCCCAACTTTAAAGTCAAAAGATGTAAAGATCTGATGGTTCGAGGAAAATCCTTTTATGCTGTTTGGGATGAAGAAAGAGGAATGTGGTCCACTGACGAGTATGATGTTCAACGTTTAGTAGATAAAGAGCTTATGGATTATAAAAATAATCTAAAAACTACAATGCATGTTGTTGTAAAAACACTAGGCGATTTCTCATCTGGAATGTGGACTATATTTCAAAACTATGTCGCAAAACAGCCGGACTCGTCTCATCCATTAGATGAAAAAATTATATTTTTAGACGATAAAATAACCAAGACAGATTACGTTAGTAAACGGCTAAGCTATTCTCTTAACGATGGAGATTGTCCAGCTTATAATGAATTAATGGACGTTTTATATTCTCCAACAGAAAGAGAAAAAATTGAGTGGGCTATAGGTGCTATATTTGATGGAGACGCAAAAGATATTCAGAAGTTTATAGTTTTGTATGGTGAAGCAGGAACTGGTAAGTCAACTGTTTTAAATATTATACAAAAACTATTTGAAGGATATTATACAACTTTTGAAGCTAAGGCATTAACATCATCAAATAATTCTTTTGCCACAGAAGTATTTAGAGATAATCCTCTAGTTGCTATTCAGCATGATGGAGATTTATCTAAAATTGAAGATAATACAAAACTAAATTCTATTGTCTCGCATGAATATATGACAATGAATGAAAAGTATAAAGCTTCATATACTTCTAAGACAAATTGCTTCTTATTTATGGGTACTAATAAACCTGTAAAAATTACAGATGCAAAATCTGGTATTATAAGAAGATTGATCGATGTAAAGCCAACTGGTAATAGAGTTCCTCCGAAAAAGTATCAAGTACTTATGTCTCAGATAAATTTTGAATTGGGCTCAATCGCAAAACATTGTTTGGATGTATATCATAGTTTAGGAAAAAATTATTATTCTGATTATGTTCCGATGGATATGATTCTTCAAACTGATGTGTTCTTTAATTTTATAGAATATAATTATGATATTTTTAAAGAACAAGATGGCACTAGTTTATCAGCGGCTTATGCTATGTATAAGCAATATTGTGATGAAGCGTTAATTGATTTTAAACTTCCACGATATAAATTTAGAGAAGAACTTAAAAACTATTTTAAAGAGTTTGACGATGTTACAAGAATCAATGGTAAACAGGTAAGAAGTTATTATTCTATATTTTTAAAAGATAAAATAATTAATCCTGTTAAAAAGATTAAAGAAAAACCATATTCTTTAACATTAGATAGTTCCGAATCTATATTTGATAAAGAATGTGCAGATTGCAAAGCTCAATATGCATCAAAACAAGAAACGCCGCTTAAAAAATGGGAAGAAATAACTTCTACTTTGTCTGAAATAGATACACATAAGCTACACTTTGTTAGAGTTCCGGAAAATCATATTGTTATTGATTTTGATATTAAAGATGAAAACGGAAATAAATCTCTAGAAAAGAATATTGAAGCTGCTAGTAAATGGCCCCCTACATATTCTGAAATTAGTAAAGGTGGAAACGGATTACATCTTCATTATATTTATGATGGAGATCCTTCAAAGCTATCTAAAGTGTATGATGATGAAATAGAAGTTAAAGTGTTCTCTGGAAATAGTTCGCTTAGAAGAAAATTAACAAAGTGTAATAATATTCCTATTGCACATATTTCTTCTGGGTTACCATTGAAAGGAGACAAAATGGTAAATTTTAGTTCTGTAAAAAATGAAAAAATATTAAGATTAAGAATTCAAGATTGTTTAGAGAAAAAGCATCATGGTTATACAAAACCAGAAATCGATTATATTTTAAAAATATTAGATGATGCATATTCTTCAGGAATGTCTTATGATGTTACAGATTTAAGACCAAAAATTTTAGCGTTTGCTAATAACAGCTCTCACCAATCTGATTATTGCATAAAAGCTGTTACAAGAATGAAGTTTCAATCAGATGAACCTTCTGAAAATATTCAAGAATATTCAAATGATGAACTTGTATTCTATGATGTTGAAGTTTTTCCAAATTTATTTTTAGTAAATTGGAAATTTAAAGGAAAAGGTCGTAATGTTGTAAGAATGATTAATCCTAAACCGACGGATATCGAAGAATTATTAAAAATGAAGTTGGTAGGATTTAACTGTAGAAGATATGATAATCATATTTTATATGCTAGATATATAGGATATGATAATAAAGAACTATTTAATCTTTCGCAAAGAATCATTAAAGAAAGTAAGAATTGTATGTTTAAAGAAGCGTATAACATTTCTTATACTGATGTTTATGATTTTTGTGCAAAAAAGCAAAGTTTAAAAAAATGGGAGATAGAACTTGGTATACATCATCAAGAATTAGGTCTTCCATGGGATCAGGATGTTCCAGAAGAACTTTGGGAAAAAGTTGCTGAATATTGTGATAATGATGTTATTGCTACTGAAGCAGTATTTGATGCTAATGAAGCAGATTTTGTTGCAAGACAAATATTAGCGGATATTAGCGGATTATCATTAAATGACACCACAAATCAGCATACAACAAAGATTATATTTGGAGATGATCCTAATCCTCAAAGTCAATTTGTATACACAGATCTTTCTACTATATTTCCTGGATATACTTTTGAAAAAGGTAAAAGTTTATATTTAGGAGAAGAAGTCGGAGAAGGCGGATATGTTTATGCTGAACCTGGTATGTATACAAATGTTTTCTTGTTGGATATTCAATCAATGCATCCGACAAGTATTGAACAGTTAAATTTATTTGGTCCTTATACAGAAAGATTTAGCGATCTTAAAAAAGCAAGAATTCTTATAAAACATGAAGAATTAGACGAGGCTTCTAAAATGTTCGATGGAAAACTTAAAAGATATTTAGATGATCCATCGTTATCAAAAGCTTTATCATATGCTTTAAAAATTGCTATTAATTCTGTTTATGGATTAACATCTGCTAAGTTTGATAATAAATTTAAAGATCCTAGAAATATTGATAATATTGTTGCAAAACGAGGAGCTTTATTTATGATCAATCTTAAGAATGAAGTTCAAAAAAGAGGTTATACTGTTGCACATATAAAAACCGATTCAATTAAAATACCAAATGCATCAAAAGAAATTATTGATTTTGTTATGGATTATGGAAAGCAGTATGGTTATATTTTTGAACACGAAGCGACATATGATAAAATGTGTCTTATAAATAATGCTGTGTATATTGCCAAAATTGGTGAAGAGTGGACTGCCACCGGAGCGGAATTTGCTCATCCATATGTTTTTAAAAAGATGTTTTCAAAAGAAAAAATTGAATTTGAAGATCTTTGTGAAACAAAAAGCGTTACATCAGCATTATATTTGCTTTTTAACGAAGATGATGAAGAGAATAAAGATTATCATTTTGTTGGAAAAGTTGGATCATTTTGTCCTATAGCTCCAGGAAAAGGTGGAGGATTACTTTTAAGAGAAAAAAATGGTGAATATCATTACGCTACAGGAGCAAAAGGATATAGATGGATGGAATCAGAAATGGTAAAAAATCTAGACAAAATTCAAGATATTGATAAAACATATTTTAGAAATCTCGTTGATTCCGCTATAAAAGATATTTCAAAATTTGGAGATTATTATTGGTTTATTTCTGATGAAGAATATCCGGCAGAAGAAGATTTTGATTTACCATGGTATAACGATGAAGAATTAGAAAAAATGAAAGGAGCCAAAAATAATGGCAAAGAATAGTATATCAATTGAAAACGCAAGAATAGGTTTTAGAAATTTTTCAGGTGCAGAAGGAAAGTTTAATCCTAAAGGAAAAAGAAATTTCTGTGTATTTTTAGATCCAGAAATTGCATCTATTCTTATTGAAGATGGATGGAATGTAAGATTTTTGAATCCCAGAGATGAAGATGATGATCCTCAGGCATATTTGCAGGTTTCTGTTGGATTTGAAAATTATCCTCCTAAAGTTATTCTTATAACAAGTAGAGGAAAAACTATTCTTGATGAGGACTCGGTTAATATTCTTGACTGGGCAGAAATTAAGAATGTAGATCTTGTAATTCGTCCATATTCTTGGGAAGCAAATGGAAAAAGTGGCATAAAGGCATATTTGAGATCCGCGTGGATTACAATTGAAGAAGACGAATTTGAGTCTAAATATGCTGATGTTCCTGACAGTGCTTACAATTCAATTTCAAATGAATAATGAAATTAGAATTAAATGATAGTCAAATAAAGGCTATTAATTCTCTTAAGTCTGGCGCCATCTTAAATGGTGGCGTCGGATCTGGGAAATCTAGAACTGCTTTAGCATATTTTTTCATTAAAGAATGTAAGGGATATATTGAAGTTAATGGTAGAGGAAAATATATTCCTATGGAAAAACCAAAAGATCTATATATTATAACAACTGCTAAAAAAAGAGATTCATTGGAATGGGAAAAAGAATCAATTCCGTTTTTGTTTGAAACAAATAATATATTTTTTAAAATTGATTCCTGGAATAATATAGCTAAATATATTAATGTAAAAAATTCATTCTTTATATTTGATGAACAAAGATTAATAGGATCTGGTGTTTGGGTAAAATCATTTTTAAAAATTGCAAAGAATAACAATTGGATTTTATTAACTGCTACTCCAGGAGATGTTTGGATTGATTATGCTCCAGTTTTTATAGCTAATGGTTTTTATAAAAATAGAACAGATTTTATTAGGCAGCATGTTATATATAATAGTTTTCTTAATTATCCTAAAATAGAAAGATATGTTGATTGTAGAAAACTAATACATTATAAAAAGTTAATAACAGTTAATTTGTCTTCTGAAAAACAAAACATAAAAATAATTAATGACTTAAAAGTAAGTTTTAATAAAGATTTATATTTGAAAGTTGTTAAAGAAAGATGGAATGTTTTTGAAGATAGGCCAATAAAAAATGCTAGTGAATTTTGTTTTACTCTTAGAAAGATAGTTAATAGCGATACTAGTAGATTAGAAAAACTAAAAACTATATTTTTAAGACATAAAAAAGTAATTGTTTTCTATAATTATAATTATGAATTAAATATTATTGAAAAGTTTTGTAAAGATAATAATATAACATATTCTCAATGGAATGGCCATAAACATGAACAAATACCAGATGAAAACTCATGGTTATATTTAGTTCAATACACTTCTGGATGTGAAGGATGGAATTGTATAATCACAAATTGTATATTTTTCTATTCGCAAAATCCATCTTATAGAATAACAGAACAAGCATCTGGTAGAATAGATAGAATGAATACTCCGTTTGAAAAGTTATATTACTATTATTTATATTCAGATTCTACAATAGATAAGGCAATTATAAGAAATAGAAACAACAAAAAGACTTTTAATGAAACAGAATTTGCCGCTAATTGTATTTTTTAGATTCGCGCCATATACAAATGGTATAATGGAAAGGAAGTAGAATAACTGAAATACAAATATTATTTTTTTTGTAGGAGCTCTTTATGTTAGAAAATACTTTCAAAACAAATCTCGTAAATGAGATAGAAAAAATGTTTCCTGGCTGTATAATTATTCATCCTAGTCCTAATGAAATTCAAGGATTTCCAGATTTGGTTATATTGTATAAAAATACATGGGCCGCTTTAGAGGGTAAAAAAAATAAAAACTCTATAAAACAACCAAATCAGGAATATTATGTTGATCTTTGTAATCAAATGTCATTTTCCCGATTTATATATCCTGAAAATAAGGAGGAAGTGCTTTATGAACTTCAACAAGCATTTAGATTTAGAAGGTAAGCATGCTCCTTTTGGAGCCAGTCAATATCATTGGGTTAATTATACTCCAGAAAAATTAGACATGGTATATTCTTCTCTTAAAGCAAAGGAAAAAGGAACTGAACTTCATGAATTTGCTAAAAGATGTATAGAATTAGGAATTAGATTGCCAAAAACAAAAAAGACATTAAATATGTATGTTAATGATGCTATTGGTTATAAAATGACGCCAGAACAAGTGTTATATTTTTCTGATAACTTTTTTGGGACTGCAGATTCTATTTGTTTTAGAAAAAATTTTTTAAGAATTCACGATTATAAATCTGGTATTACCCCGGCATCAATGAAACAATTAGAAATATATATGGCTTTATTTTGTTTGGAGTATAAAATCGATCCATTTTCTATTGGTAACGAATTAAGAATATATCAAAATAATCAAGCATTATTAGAAGAAGCAGATGCTAATGATATAAAAGATATAATGGATAAAATTATATTTTTTGATAAAAGAATAGAAGAAAGAAATGCGAGGGGTATTTTATGAGCGAAGATTATTTAGCGCATATAGGCAAAGGCCATTTAGATGGTGGACACTCAGGAAGATATCCTTGGGGATCTGGAGAAAACCCATATCAACACGAAAGCTGGTTTCTTAATCGAGTAAAACAGTTAAAAAACGAAGGAATGACCGAAAGCGAAATTGTTGAAGCTATTGGACCAGAAGCAAAAGAAGTTATGGGGATAGATGTTACATCTGTTAGTCAATTAAGAGCGAGAAAATCTATTGAAACCCATGAACTTCGTGCTGCAAGATCCTCGACAGCATATCGATTAAAAGAAAAAGGTTTATCTAATGTAGAAATAGGAAAAATGATGGGATTAAATGAATCTTCTGTTAGAAATTTATTAGATCCTCATTTAAAAGTAAAAAATGACATTTTAGATTCTACTGCTAAAATGTTAAAAGAAAATGTTGATAAAAAAGGATTTATTGATGTTGGTTCTGGTACCGAAATTCAACTCGGTATCTCTAGACAAAGGTTGAAAACTGCGATTGCTGTTTTAAAAGAACAGGGTTATAATGTATATTATATTGCAGAACACCAAATTAATCAACCAATAGGACAAAATACATCAATAATGGTTTTAGCTCCTCCTGGAACAGAATGGAAAGATGTAAATAAAAATAAAGATAAAATACATTTAATAAAAGAATATTCTGAAGATGGAGGATTAACTTGGTTAAATATTGAGGCCCCTCAAAGTGTAAGTTCTAAAAGAGTTGAAGTAAGTTATGCAGAAGATGGCGGAAAAGAAAAAGATGGACTTATAGAGCTTAGAAGAGGAGTTCCTGATATATCTCTTAATCAGGCAAAGTATGCTCAAGTAAGGATAGCAGTTGATGGTACACATTACCTTAAAGGAATGGCAGTTTATAGCGATGATCTTCCAGAAGGAATTGATATAAGATTTAATACAAATAAGCATAAAGGAACACCAATGCTTGGCGAAAAAGATAATTCTGTATTAAAGCCGTTAAAAGATGATCCTGATAATCCATTTGGATCTACAATAAAACAAAGACATTATATTGATTCCGATGGAAAAGAAAAACTATCTGCAATAAACATTGTTTCCGAAGAGGGAGCATGGGAAGATTGGTCAAAAAGATTTTCTAGTCAATTTCTATCTAAACAAGAACCATCATTTGCAAAAAAGCAATTAGATATCAAATATAAAGAAAAATTGCAAGAATATGAGGAAATAGAAAATCTTACAAATCCATCTGTTAAAAAAAGATTATTGGATTCTTTTGCCGACGATTGCGATTCTTCTGCTGTAAAATTATATGCTGCCGCTCTTCCAAGAACTGCAAATCATGTAATAATTCCTTTTCCAGAAATAAAAGACAATGAAGTATATGCTCCAAATTTTAATGATGGAGAAAGAGTTGTTTTGGTTAGACATCCTCATGCTGGAAGATTTGAAATTCCCGAATTAATTGTTAATAATAAGTATTCAAAAGCTAAAAAAACACTTGGACAAGCTCCTGATGCAATTGGAATAAATTCTAAAGTTGCTGAAAAGTTATCTGGTGCTGATTTTGATGGCGATACAGTTCTTGTAATCCCGAATAATAAAGGACAAGTTAAAACTTCAAAATCTTTAAAAGATCTTGAAAATTTTGATCCTAAAGAAGCTTATCCAGCATATGAAGGAATGCCGAGAATGTCAAAGAAAACAAAAGAGCTCGAGATGGGAAAGATTTCGAATCTTATAACCGATATGACGCTTCATAATGCTCCTCCAGCAGAATTAGCAAGAGCAGTAAAGCATTCTATGGTTGTAATAGATGCCGAAAAACATAATTTAAATTATAAACAATCTGCTAAAGATAATAGAATAGCCGAATTAAAAGAAAAGTATCAGGGTGGAAAAACAAAAGGTGCTTCAACTTTAATTTCTCTTGCTAGTTCAGAAAAAGATGTTCCGAAAAGAAAAGATACTCATAAAATAGATGAGGAAGGAAGAAAGATTTATGAGGAAACGGGAGAAACTTATGTTAATAAAAGCGGAAAAACTGTTATAAGAACTCAGAAATCTACTCATATGGCAGAAGCAAAAGATGCCTATGAATTATCTTCCGGAACTGTCATGGAAAATGTATATGCAGACCATGCAAATAAATTAAAAGCCCTTGCTAATAAATCAAGAAAAGAAGCTAGGGAGCTAAAAGGTTTGGAATACTCCCCCTCTGCAAACAAAGCATACAAAAAAGAAGTTGAGTCTCTCGATTCAAAATTAAGATTAGCAGAAGCTAACTCCCCATATGAAAGGAGGGCGCTTATCCTTGCTAATCAAACCCTATATGCTAAAAAGAAAGCAAACCCCGACATGACAAAAGAAGAAGCAAAGAAAATTGGAGCACAAGCAATGGCTGCTGCAAGAACAAAAGTCGGAGCTCACAAAGAAGTAATTGGATCGGATAAAACCCCTCTTACAGAAAGAGAATGGGAAGCAATTCAATCTGGTGCCATAACACCAACAAAATTAGAAAGAATACTTAATAACTCTAATCTCGATGTAATAAAGAAGTATGCCACACCAAGAACAACAAAGCTCATGACACCAGCAAAGGTATCAAGAGCCAAATCTATGCTTGCTGCTGGATATACTCAGGCCGAAGTTGCTGATGCATTAGGTGTTTCTGTTTCTACTCTTAAGAATAACATTTAGAAAGGATGATAGAATTGGATGAATTTTTAACAACTATTGACAATCCTTATGATCCTTTTACACAATTTGATGAATGGTATGCTTATGATACTCAAAAAAACTATCACACTTGTGAACTTTTAGCAAGATTTGCTAGAACTTCTGATGAATTAACAGAAAAAGAAAATAACGAAGAGATTAATCGAGCAATTTTAGAGATTCTTTCTAGCGATTTTGGCGAAATGTACAAAGTAGTTAGAGAACAGAAGGACTAAAAAGAGACCGGGGGAGGGTAGTTCCTCCCTTGGCCCCCCTTCTAAAT
>Ga0247611_10001427_pt1 | contig 42515 bp, 30 predicted proteins | sample 177DNAGHGhighgp2_FD_192422 | JGI IMG/M metagenome (GOLD analysis project Ga0247611, IMG submission 192422) | Sheep rumen microbial communities from Palmerston North, Manawatu-Wanganui, New Zealand - 1770 DNA GHGhigh gp2 | ecosystem: Host-associated > Mammals > Digestive system > Stomach > Rumen... | reverse complement strand
GACAAAAGTAACTGGGACCTGGAAGAGGCCGAGCCTATCGGTGGCCAGTTCACTATCGATTTTGGGGAGTAAGGTTACAATCTGTAAGCAAATTAAAATGTGAAAAACTTTTCGTGGACACTAATGAAACATATTCTTGACTCATGAGCATAATGCTGCTCTGTCTGAAGTGACAACATTTTCTTATGTCGACCTCTTGATTATCTTGCTTTTGACATTTGTTGGTTCTCTTTTACTCCCGATTGGCTCATTTTTGATGGTGTTGAGCTTGTGAGATCGGGGGAGCTTGCTCCACCGAAAAGAGGGTTATAAAAACGAGCAAAGGGATGGGAGTTTATAAAAACTCCTAGCCTAATAAGAGTTAACTTTCGTTAACACTTTAGACTGCCTCTCCTGAAGGAGTTCCTACGGGGAGCAAGCTCGGGCAGATGAGGGTAAAAATACCCGCCAAGGGACGCCCTTTTGGTCCTATTTTTTCTCAAGAATCATCCTCGATAAGTTCAAGGTCAAAGTCATCGATGAGCCGCTGAAGGGCAGGATTTCGCTCAATCATTCGGGCCAAAACCATCTGCTTGGTCTCCTGCATCAGAAGGAAATCTGAGATGTCAAGACCCGCCTTACGTTGTTCGTCGGTCGCCATCTGATCCAACACGTCAGAGATTGTGGCACTCTTGCAGATGGGTTCAAGGATTTTCGATTTATCGATCCATTTCTCTATCGCTCCAAGATCTGGCATGAGAATCACATCCCTGCCACGAAGCACCTGCATGGCATCTTCATTGAAACATCCGTTTTTCCCTCCCGTTGCCAGCCAGAGAAAATCTGGCATGAAGTGGGATGCTATCGGACAGGTCTTCTCGCTCTCCACCAACATGATTGTGGCAGAGGATTTGGTAAGCAGATGCTCACCAAACAGACATTGCTTCAGATTGAAATCAGGCAGTTTTAATTCTGAATGTACCCAACTGACTTGCGGATGTGGCTCTTTGATACGGTGGCCATCCTTTGGATTGTAGCCCATCATCTTTCCTGCTCGGACATTTCCGTCCCTATCAACTTGCCAATAGACAGCTGCTCCTCCCCATTTCTTGACAGTACCGACCATGTAGCGTTCAATCTGCTTGTTGGTGCTCTCCTTCCCGATAGTCTTGCACAGGAATTGGTACAAGGGGTTGATGCCGTAATGGGAAAGAGTCTTTCGCATGAGGTCAGCCGGGATATAAGACGGAGCAACAGGCTCGACCTTTGTCCTTATCTGTGTAATGGGTTTGATGCTCCTCCAGCCATCATCATTGTTGGGTTTCATATCCGGCTTGTCCTGGAACAAATCCTTTGGCGTATAATGGTAACCACATGAGTCCTCATGGTCACATCGTCCCACATAATCGGGAAAGGTAATCTTTCCCTCCTCATCGATATATCTGACAAAGCATTGCTTCCTGCCACATTGAGGACAGGTTAGCTTGCTGTTTCTGCCTGACTTATATTTCTGAAGATGAAATCGGTAGCCGCTCATGATTATATCCTTTTCTGGGTGATTGAATTAGCCGTTACACTTTGGAATTTTACACTTTTACACTTTCGAAAGTGTAAAGTGTAAAATGTATCGGGTGTACTAGAGTATCTTTCGGTAGGTGCCATGACCTGTTTTCTGAAGAGTTCGCTCTACGCACATCTTAGCAAGGTTCTTCTTGACGGCACTCTCACAGAGTCCTATTTCACCTCCAGCCTTGATAGCATCTGCTGTAGTGAAATCTGGTTGCACTCCATCCAAGAATGATTTCTTGAGCGGTGACATGGACTCTTTCTGGACTTGTGTCTTGATTTCATGATACGATAGTTCCAGATAGTCATACAGACGAATGGCCGCTTGAACGGAGCGCACATCAATGTGCTGCATGTGGATCTCGTCACAAGCCCACCCCAGGAGTTGAAACACCAATGCAAGTCTGGCCACGTTGGAGTCTGCTTTCATCACTCGGCTCTCAATGAGCCTTTCGTCCTCAATCGCATTGACTTGCTCGATAAGGGTGTTTTTCCATTGGGCAAAGCATTGATAGGCTTCGGCGCTCATGTCAAGGACTTTCGGCATGATGATTCCTTTCTCGTCAAAATCAGGCTCAATGGAAAGCAGCTTATCTATCACCTGTTTCCATTTCCGATATACACTACCAACCCGATCATCTTCGCGCAATCCTGCATCCTGAATCAGTTGCATCTTGGGAATTTCACGACTCTTCGGATGAAGGAACAGGATGCGGTCAATCAATCCACTTGACACATTCTCCTTGGTGAAGAGTTCCCCGATGCGCTGCGTCTGGGTGGTACCGACAATATTGATACACGGATGGGGGATGATGATGGGAATAGGATTGCTGCAACGGGACACCTTTAAAGGCTTTCCGCTGTATGCTGTGAGCAGCTGGGTAAGCAAGGGGCTGTCATTGTATCGACAGAAACTCTTGAAAAACCCCATGATTTCATCCACTAGGATGACGATGCCACGCTGATTGTCGTTATGGATTCGCATCATGGCCTCTTGAGTAAGGTCAGAGAGGATGGTTTGGACGAGAACAGGTTTGTTCTTATCAAAGGCGTCGCCATCCCTGGCTCCAGCATTCTGCTCTGCATAGCGTTTGTTCTCTTCAATGAACCTACTGACCTGAAGGAAGTCATGTTCTTGAAGTGGACGATACGCATAGTCAAGTGGCGGGGTCTTGCCCTGTCCTGGTCTTCCTATAAGGATGATATACAGGGCAGGGCTGCTTCTCCATGATCCACGAATACGTATCTGGCAACTGTTTCCAATGGCCGTAGCTGCAGCCGACAGCATACTCATTGCCAGGTATTCCATATTAAACTGTTCAGTATTGGTGATATCGAAGATGATGCCCTGCAGTTTCTGTGGAAAGGCATCAAGGGGAAGACCAATGTCTTTCAGACCTATAGCCTCCCGTCGGATTCTGTTTGATAGCGCCAAAACACTTGGGCGCCCTTGATCAATCCCTACCATCATCGCCAAACGGTTTGTTCTGGACTCCGAGAATCTTGTTCACATCAGATTCACGATACTTTACCTTGGAGCCTACCTTGACAGGTTTCAAGTAGCCCTTCTTGTCCCAATGCCATAGGGTGGCATCACAGACACCAAGGCGTTTCTTGGTTTCCTCTTTCGTCAACAGACAGTCCTCCTTGTTGTCTTGCATGGCCGTAGCTACCTCATTGACCGCACGACTTATCAGTTCTTCTGAGAAGTTGCGCAAGTCCTCACCGGTAATCTCCAACTTGATGTTTGCATTGCCTGCTGAAAGAATTGACATGATATCAGTCATAGCTATATAAGCCACCAGATTTTTGACCCTCTCATCTTGGTGGCATTATAGATGAAAAAGCCACCGCTCCATTTGGAACGATGGCGCAAAAGTATAGCTAAAAATAATTGATTTTCAATGATTTGCGTTTCTCATATTTCGGCGAAATGAAAAGCGAAATACAAGAAATAGAATATAGCCTAATATCGTTTAATCTGCGTCTGGACTTGGCTTAGAATCCTCGTTTTGGATGTTTGACTGGAGCATCGCCTTGATGTTGTCAATGGTCTTTCTCTCGATATTGGAAGTCAATGTCAGATTACCAGACTTATCAAAGATCTTACGAAGGGCTATCTGGAAGTTCCGGGTGCCTTTCAGGTCTATCGTCTGCACGAGTTCCTGAAGGCGTTTATGGAATGTCGTGGCATCACACTTGTCCAGGTATTCCAACTCTTGCAGTGCTGCATATAGATATGTCAGATCTGGGGCGGAATGCTTTAATGCGAGAATACGCTTGATGTTCTGAAGAACCTCAGCTTTGTCCTGGCATAGCAAATAATCCTCAAATTGCACTTTGGCCAGAGGGGTTGTTTGGCTTTCTTCTGGAACTGGAGACGGGACACATTCATCTTGATAGATGCCTTCAATCACGTTATCTGTGAATTTCCCATGATCAATCAGCGCCTTTTCCTTTCGGTATTGTTCCCAATCCTCCTTTGTCCGCATCTTGTTTCTGATGCTTCCGTTGATGACATACTTTATCAGGAACTTGTAAGTCCATTTCGTCGCTCTTCCACAGTTGGGATCATTAATGTCGGCTTCCAATCGCTCGACCATCGTTTCATAACACTTGCCGTAATAAAGCCACGAAAGCAAGCAAGGAACTATTGACGAGCTTTCCATATTGTGAAACTCATCTACCAATTGGGCTGCAAGTCCGCCATCTGCGATAAAAGAGTCAAGTTCTTTTTCTCCTGGCACAACATCTCCATGTATTTCGGTTCTTGATTTCGCCATCAACTTAGGCGTCATTTTAATACCCAAGGTATAAATGCGCTGAATGCTTTGATACGATTTGCTATTGATGTCTGCGACAAAAGCATCGTACTCATCTTGATGGGTATCAAGCCAAGCCTTGATCTCTTGCTTGAATTTCTCAAAGTCCTGTTTTGCCATACTCTAATCCAACGTGAGTTCGATTATAGTTAATTGAAATTTAGGTGCATAGAGATTGATTTTGCAAAAGCAAGAATCAACCACTATGTTTACCAAAGACAAAAATAGAGAAATAATTTCAATGTGAGAGGATTTCAGCAACAGTTTTGGCAATCTCGCTCAAAAAGGCCCATTTGGGTATTATAAAAAACGCACGACTATTAGTGCAGGCCAGAGATGTCGACTTTTCCACTGCCCATGATTTCTTCGTGATGGTTAACTGCTGTTCCTGCTAAAATCAAATTGCCCGAACCGCTTTTATCGGTCTCGATGCTGCTTGCATTGATGCCGGCAATTTCAACGTTACCTGAACCAAGTATGTCAAGAAACAAATCTTGGCAAGTGATGCCTGCAATTAGCAAGTTGCCCGAACCTGTCTTGTCTATGTATAGGTTGTTGACTGTGAGTTTATTAGGGATTAAAAATGCGCCTGAACCGCCAAATTCCAGCTTTTCAAGTGTTGGGCTTTTGACATGGATTTTCACGTCCTCTAGATTTGTCATGGCATTCTTGATGAAGCTTTTATCATTAAGTTTATCGTTAGGGTAGATAGACAATGTGTTGCTTTCAGTATTGATGATCAAAGCTTTGACCTGTTTTTCATCGCCTTCGACGCGCACACTATAACCATCACCTTGAGTATAGATAATCGTGAATTCACCTCCAGCATCAATATTTTCAAATGGAGCCATTGCCACTTCTTGGTTATTGACTTTCACCTGTGTGGGGTGATTCTGGCATGAAACCACACATAAACCAATAAGAACCAGAATAATCAGATGTTTCGTGTTCATATCTTGCTTTTTTAATGTTGTTATACTTATTTGACGCATGAAAACAAAGAAAAGTTTCAAGAGTTCAAAAAAATTCTTGAATCAATGAGTTAAGATATTATTCATGGTTTATTATGGTCATTTAGTATTGAAAGGGTGTTATATACATTAAGTTTTGGCGTTTAATGGTATGGTTTTTGCAGTCTTCGTTGATAAGAAAGGAGCAAAATTATGATGTTCATGCTTGAAATAATTGGTTGGTTCTGTTGGATGATCATAGGATTAGCCTTAATTGTTTTAGCTGGAGGCATCGTAATATTTGCTTTTGTTTTTGGAATAACCTTTATAATTGCCTTAATAAAAGCAATGATTGAGGAATTGATTGGAGAACCCAAAAAGAACCGGATTAATCATAATTCAATTCCCGAAAAGAAGAAACCATACTACGAGGACTACTCTATATTCAGGTAGAACAAGTAAGGAGGACCAAGATATGTTAGAGTCATTTACCATATTATTGATGGGTTTTGGGATGATAGTATTGTTAATCATCTGCCTGGCTCTTCTTGGCATCGTAGCTGGATTCCATATTGTTCTAGGAATTGTCGTTCTCCTCTTTGTTTGTGTCCTGTTGAGGGTTCTTTGGTTCTGGTTTGTAAAAGGCATGACTTCGATACTGCCCAAGGAATCCAATATTCAAAAATGGTTCGAAGAGAGATATCTTGACGAGAGGTATCCATCCCGGGTTCGAAGAAGAAGGAATGCCAAAAGAAAAATGAAAGAACTGACTGTTACTTCATAATTAAGGAGGGAAACGCTATGTATCTGTTGCCTTTTGATTTGTTTGGTGATGTTTTCTCTGCCTTTGGGTTAATAGTAGGCTTTGTAATTGCTGTAGCTTTGGCCTTAGTCATAGTTGCTTTCTATGTCATGGCTGCTGTTTTAGCGATAGAACTTGCTTGGGTGATAATGAGTGCAGTCTGGTATTGGATTAGAAGATTATACTATTGGGTAACAGACAAAACACCTCCAGACGATATTGGCGAAATATTGGGACATAAACAGATTGAAGCTATTGAGCGTGTTTTAGACAGGGCACATGAAAAAGCTAAAGAATCATACGAGAAGTCAAAATATAGCAACAGATATTGAATAAACGGTGGCATAGCAGAAGTTTTTTAGAAATTTTAAATCTACTTTATTCATACTATATTTTATACAGAAGGGGACTTCGTTGCGAAGCGGAGTACTGTTTTTTTCAATAATCTGGGGCTCCATACATTAAGCGGTTTCAAAAGTAGAAAGAATAATGCGAATAGCCAAAAGAATGGCAATAAATGTTTCTCAGTGTTTCTATTAAGCATCTTGCAAGACACTTGCGATAGTTCAAAAACACGAAAAAGATAATTTTATATATCGCTGAGATACAATTAATTAGCTGTGTATTGTGTAAGAAACAACACAGTTTATCAATGAAGAGAAACACAATGAAACAACAAATATTTCCGAGTTCTGAAAACCAAATGTAATTTTGCAGATATTCTGGACACTTTTTTGTGTTCATTCTATATTTTAATAAAAATCTTAAATAGCATTTCGTTGTGAAACGGAGTGCTATTTTCATCAATGCAATTGTGGAAGTTGTGAGTAATTATTTTGAAAAAATCTATTTGGGGATTGTGTATATCGGGGGATTGTGATTTTGCTGCTACCCCAATTCTAATGTATCATGCTATATTTGAATTATATTGCAAATTTGAAATTTCTAAGATTTATTATCTGTATTTCAATTATTTCTGCTGTAATTTTCAAATTTGAAAATAAAATATTTGCAATTTTCCTTGTTTGATTACTAAACGATGACTATCTTTGCGCATCGAACGCAATAGAAATAATAAGATTATGGCTTTAAAATTGAAAATAGGGTCACCCGTTATCGGAGAAGACTTTTATGGGAGAGATGTAGAATTGGAAAGGGCTGAAGCTCTGATCCAAGACAACAATCTGATGCTGGCCGCTCCAAGACGTGTTGGCAAGACCTCTTTTGCCAAGCGCCTGATAGATGTGCAATGCGCTAAAGGTTGGAATACCATTTTCATCGATTTAGAGGAGATTACCAGCATCAACCATTTCTTCAAGGCTTTTCATGATGAACTGATGGCTTTGCCTGAGGTCAGAATGACCGACAAAGTAATGTCAAAAGTGAAGAAATGGGTCTCTGGCTTAGAGTTATCCACACAGGCAGGCCCTGTTCAAGCTTCTATCAAAGCTAACTCTACTGATAACGATGATTTCAACGGATTGGCTGAAGTGCTCAATGCTTTGGAACATCACACCTTGATAGTCTTTGATGAGTTGACTGTCTTATTGGAATCTCTTACATTAATTGATGATGATGGACGCACGGTGAGAACGTTCCTCAATCAGTTCCGTGCTTTGCGTTCATCCACCGCCGAAAGTTGCAGTTGGTTGATTTGCAGTTCAGTTGGTGTAAGAAATTACACAATCCAACATAACCTGTCAGACACAATCAATGATGTGGCAGACTTTGATCTCGGCGCATACTCGGATGCAGAGGCTACTGAGTTCGTCTCACTGTTAGCCCAAACAATCGGTATCGAAATAGACGACAAGACCGTTCGCCATATGCTCGCCAAAATAGGATGGAATATCCCTTATTTCATTCAACTGCTGATGTCAAGACTGCCCAAAGGCAAAGTGACAAAGGCAGCAATAGATAATGCCTACAATCATCTGTTGAAGACTGGCTCATTCGACACATGGCATGAAAGGTTGAACAAGGAGTACGGCATCAACAAGGATGTTGCAAAACTGGTTTTGCAATACCTGTGCGTCAACACCGAGGGCAAACCGCGTGACGAAATCTTCAATTATCTGTACGCTAGGTTCTCATCTTTTGATAACGACAGTCTGGGCCTATTGCTAAGGGCCCTGATGACCGATGGCTATTTAGTAAAGGATGGTGAGCTCTATCGTTTCCGTTCACCACTGCTTCGTGATTATTGGAAAGAAACCTATTGCTAAAAAATTGATGGATCTATGACTAAGAGACAAGAATTGAAGGAGTCGATTCTTGATATTGTGAAGGGAAACACTCCGAACGCCATTCCACAACATTTGTTGATAGCAGGTAATGAAGGGACTGGCAAGTCCTTCATAATGGACGAGTTAGCCCAGGAACTGACATCTAGGGGCAGTGAAGTCACATCATACTATTATCCGCATGGTAACATCGTGACTGCAGCCGATATTGTCAATCGGATGCATTTCACTGAGAACAAAGCCCACGTCATTCTGATAGATGACTTCGACCGAATGCTTCTCATGCTGCCCAATGACGAGCAGTATAGCTTCCGTTCGTTCCTTTTCAAGAAGAATGCCCCAATGCTGATAGCCACTTCTACGGGTATCTATAAGGGCTTTTCTGACTACCGAGCACCATTTTATGATGCTTTCCGCGTATTCCATATACCACAATTGGAAGACGAGGATTTGATTCAAATTCTCCCTAAAGAAATATATGAATCTGTGAAATCAAATCTGGATTTCCAAAGTTTGCTGCCTGCATTGGAAGACAACATCAACTACATCTGTTCTTTGGCTGTTGCACTCCATTCCGAACTGAGTATTGATGAGGCTCTAATCAAAGTCGTCAATGAGAACAGCCGTTATTTTCGCGGTTTGTTCAGCAGCTTTTCTGGTGTTCTGCAACGTGCATTGTACGGACTGGCCACCGCAAATAAAGATCTTAGCACACCTGAGCTCAACCATAGAATAGCAAACGCCGCTCAAGTAATGAGGGCAAGCAGACTTACTGCAATGAATACCTCATCGGCTTTGTTCAGATTGGAGAAGCAGGGAATAATCAGCAAAGTCGGTGACAAAAAACGGAACATCAGTTATCAGATAAAAGACTATTTGTTTGAATTGTGGCTAAAAAAGATCAACAAATAAAGTTATACAGTCTGATTTGATTTACTCGCCTCGGAAACTTTATCAAAAATCCCGAGGCTTTTTTCTTGCTAAATCAGCGAACGGCCAAAGCCGCCCAACAAGTTTTTCCATGAGTTTTGTCAAAAAGACATCTGATATTGTCCAATCAGTGACTAGACAATCTGAAATTATCCCGTCAGCGATGGGATCATCAAAATCATTGGTAATGATCGATGCACTATTTATAGCAACGCCTCTTTGGTTGTAATCTGTTTTTGGGTAAAATTAGTATTAATACCTCAAATAAGGTTGTAGTTTTATAACCAATACGAAAACATTTTGTATCTTTGCGACGTCAATCAATTCACTTATTCTATATGAAGTATCTTAATATAAAGAAGGCTTTGGCAGCATGGCAGGCGATACAGCCGTTGTCGGAGAAGGATCGGGAGAGGCTCAGCCGCCGCTTCACGGTGGACTTTAACTACAACAGCAACCACCTTGAGGGCAACACACTGACCTACGGGCAAACTGAGATTCTGCTATTGTTCGGCAAGGTAATTGGCGAAGCCGACGTGAGAGATGTGCAGGAAATGACTGCTAGTAACGTTGGGTTGAAGATGATGGCAGAAGAGGCCCGCGTAAAAGAGATGCCACTGAATCAAAACTTCATCCGTACGCTGCATAAGACGCTGCTAAGGGAGGACTATACGGTGTATCGAGATTTCCCTGGCGGTGTTCAGACAAGTTGCGTAATACATGCAGGACAGTATAAGACACGACCTAATAGCGTGATTACACGATACGGAGACAGATTTGAGTATGCCTCACCAGAGGAGACACCTGGCTTGATGACCGACTTAGTGGACTGGTATAATGATGCAGAACAGAAAGGAAAACTCTCACCTGTGGAACTGTCTGCATTGTTCCACTATAGATACATACGTATCCACCCCTTTGAGGATGGCAATGGACGCATCGCCCGGCTGATGGTGAACTTCATCCTGGCTCGTCACGACTATCCGATGATTGTCGTTCGTAGCCGCCAAAAAAGTGAGTATCTGGAGGCTCTACATCAAGCAGACCTCGAAGTGGGTCCTATTCCCTGCGATGGCGCACATGCAGAGCTGAAAGAAATCAAGCCATTCTTGAAGTATTTCAATGGACTGGTGGCCAGGGAAGTGTATAATGATGTGCTGTTTGTGAGTGAAAGGGATGAGAATGTGTGGTGGTATGATGGAGAACGGATTTCATTCAGGACTCCAAACTACACGAAGATACTAAATGCCATGCGCACAGAGCCCACACTGACTTTGGCTGACATGAAAGAAGTGACAGGTATCAGCATTAACGCCATCCAAAAACTTCTTGACCATTTGATTGACAAGAAGTATGTGGAACGAGGCGAGAAAGATGGCAGTTGGAGAGTGTTTGTGACGCAATAAACAGATATTAATGGTTAATCTAGTAGATTATGGAAGTAAATCTTTTTGGCGCTTATTTTGATGGGGCATTTCTGGCAGCAATAGCGTCTTGTTTTATAAATGGAAGAATCTCTGAGCAACAAATAGATGCTGCGAAAGAGATTATTTCGAGGTTCAAAGAATATGAAATTGAACATGCAGCTATCATGCCTGAGAAGAAAGAAGAGCTAAAACGTCAATTGAAACAATTTCTTGATGCGAAGATTCAAGGACTCAAAGATAAACTAAGGGCTCAAGGAAAATTGTGGTAAGTGGAACTTAGTTGATCTAGTGAAAATTATTATGCCAGATAGTTTGGCTTACCGAAAAAACCTCGGTAGGCTTTTTGTTCACTGCAAATGGGTGTGTTGAATTAATTCAATAGCTTAACCAAATCCTTTTTTATAATTTTGCATCATTTTAATAGGCATTAAAACGATGCAAATCGATTAAATTAGGGAACGATGTAACTGTGTTTTGACAAGAATTATCCGAAGAGATTCCACTTTGGATGAAAAATCAATGATCTGAGATAAAAAGTGTGAAAATATTGAGAAAAACCGGGTTTTATCAATTTTGTTTTATAGAAAACACATAACTTTATAAACCAAACTTAATAAAATCATACGATTCTTATTAAATATAATTTATATGAGCATCAGTAAAGATGTCATCAAACAATGCCTGAATAGTAAGCCACGCGAGGTGGACCAATGCAATTGGAGTGTTGTGAACTAATCCAATAACTTGACCAGGTCTCTCTTCATTTCCTCATCAATGTCTCGATACCGCTGGAATGCCTTGCTGCCTTCCTTGTGACCAGATAGGGCTGAGACAAGGTTAGGATCTTTGACTTTTCGGTAGATGTTACCTATAAACGTCCTTCGCGCCATGTGGCTACTGGCTACCTCATAGATGGGATGTTTTACCTCCTCACGTGTTAGAGGGTCTAATGTGGTAACAATCCTATCAATGCCAGCGAGCTTGAAGAATTCTTTGATGGCCTTGTTGTATTTCTGCTCAGAAATAAACGGAAGAAGGTCGGGACCTTCAAAATCCTCGTATCGTTTGAGAATCTCTTTAGCTCTCTCGTTCAGCGGCACACGTACTGTTAAGGGTCGTCCTTCTTTGGTTTTCTTGGGAATATACTCGATGGCACCGTTGACAATACTTTGCTTTGTCATTCTGTAAAGGTCGCTGACGCGGCAACCTATCACCGATTGAAAAATGAAGATGTCACGCTGAATAGCAAGTTGAGGCCTTGCTGACAAATTCGCATTCCAGATCTGTTCCCTCTCGTCTAAAGATATATAGACAGGTGTACCATATAGGCACTCTTCAATGGGGAATTTGTCAAATGGGCGATTGGTGGTCTTCCCATTCTCATAGCACCACAAGAAAAACGTCCTGATGCGTGAGAAACAATCTATAAGAGTGTTCTTCCCTCGGGGTTGAGGTGTGCGCTTTTCGGGTATGTTCTCATAGATTTGAGGGTATTTCTCGAAATACTTATACTCGTTCTCAAAGAAATCCCACATATCAGCAAGCGTTTCCCTGGTCACTTCATTCACGTCAAGAACGAAGTCTTTCCTGTTTCGCTTGGTCTTCTTGACATAAAGCTCATATCGAAGCATGGAACGTTTTACCACCTTGAAATTCTTCTTTCGAACTTCAGATAGGCGGCGTTTCTCCAAAAACTCATCAAACATCTGCTCAAAGGTTTGTTTCTTTTCTCCCTCAGGGGTGAACTTTTCTGGGTGATAATATCGGACAAGGATTGCTTTAAGCCAATCTCTATCCAGATTGTCCTTGTCTCGTTCGTATTCCCGCTCGATAAAGCCTTTGAGTTTTCGGAGTTCTTCATTGGTCTCTGTACGAAGTTTTGGATCACAAATAGCCTTCGACTTGACACACTCATTCTTCTCGTCCCAAAGATTAGGATTGATGGTGAGTTTTGTCTGGGCAACTGAATCCAATCTCCTACCATCCCTCAGACGCAAATATATGGTGGCCGTCGATTCCGTGTCATACCGTTTTGCCGATTTTTTGATGATAAATGTAACTTTCATGTCTTTTTTATGGTTGATGGGATAGTGTGTAAATAGCTTTATACAAAGGTAATACTTATCCTTTGAATGACCAAAATTTTTTCCCCACATTTTCCCCACATCTGCTAAAAACCTTGCAAAACACTTAAATGCGCTTAAATTCGAAAAAAATGTAACATATTGAAAATCAACAAATAATAAGCAAAATTAAAGGTTTTTCAATTGAATGCCATTTAAGCGGATTTAATATTTTCAATTGCGGCTCTGGGTACGAGTACAAGGTGCTGACAATCATCAGATTGCAGCGCCTTTTCGTTTTCGTGTACCATCTCGATGCAAATTGCGAATAAAGATGGCTCATCGGAAAATTAGTGGGGGCAGGTGTAAATCCTTGTGAGTGGGCTCATGATGTCAATCCCTTTTCTCCTTCAACGAAGGTCAAAATAATTGGCTGGTTTTCAGTTTTAGAGGGGTGGTGAATGGTTCTTGATGTTATTTTCTATACTTTTGTAGCGGATTAGTTTATGAATCTATGATTAATTAATGAGACAAGGATGAATTGGCATTCTATGAAAGAGCAATACCGTCGTTTCAAGCGCTGGCAACGTGAGCCGATGCGATATGTCCAGGGTGAGGTGGAACACCGTTGCAACAACTGCGGGTTCACCTTCAGGGGCCACTATTGCCCTACTTGCTCTCAGCGGGCAAGCTTGGGGCGCATCGGGTGGCATAGCGTGCGCCAGAGTGTGATGGACATGTGGGGTTTGGGATCGCGTTCGCGTTCTGTCCTGTACAGCGTATGGCAGTTGCTGTTTCGCACTGGTTACTTCATCGGTGACTACATCAGTGGCAGGCGCCAAGTGAGTTTTCCGCCCGTGAAGATGCTGTTCATTCTCGCGGTAGCTTATGCGGTCATCTTCCATTGGTTGTTACCTGAATTTAAGGGTCTCTGGTATGGTATTGATTACCAAGAGATTGGCTTTACTGTGGATAAGGGAAATGACATAACAAATGTATCAAAGCCGTTTTATGAATGGTATGAAACGCATTTCAGCTGGTCCATGCTGATATTGTCCTTTGCTATCATCTTCCCTACCTGGGTCATGTTCCGCTACTCGCCGCGCCACTCGCGGCACACGTTGCCCGAGGGGTTCTTTATCCAGGTCCTTCTTGCCACCCTGATGGTGTCTCTCTTCCTGCTGATGGTGCCGTGCTGGTTCATTTTCAAGCAGATTACAGTCCTCTCGATCATATTCGTCGTTGTGACGCTTTACTATATCATCGGTTACAGGCAGTTGTTCGGCTATGGCTTGTGGGGTACCGCGTGGCGCCTGTTATTCGTTTTTGGCTTTGTGTATTGTGTCGCATTGCTGCTAGCGCATTTGGCATTTTATTTGGGGCTTGCCCGCGATGTACAGGTAGCAGAATATAAATTGCCTGCCAAAATCTTTATGCCAGGTTTCTATATCTTCTTCGGATTCCTGTTTATGGCCGTGGGCTACCTCATCAACCGCATCACCACACGCAAGACCCGCCTGCAGCAGAACTAATCAATGTTTTTCAATAACGTGATGTTGTAACCCGCCGTCGATGCCATTTATCGTGCCGTCGCGTGGCAAATCCATCATATCAATTTTAAAAATAGTATTTGATAATTTTGATATGTACTAGAAATTTAGCAATTTTGCAGGCTGAATGATTTTTTATAACCATTATGCTTTATATTTAATGCGTTTATGGCTATTAAGTTGACAAAAATGCGAAAACATTATCAATTTGCTTTTATTATACTGACAACTATTGGCTTGTTGGCCTCATGCTCTCAGCAGGAAAAAAAATACCGCATCGGGGTGTCGCAGTGTTCTGACGACATTTGGCGCGACAAGCAGAACTCGGAACTGCAGATCGGCGCCTATTTCCATGACAATGTGGAGCTGCGGTTTGCCGCAGCATATGATAGTGACGAGCGCCAAATCCAGCAGATTGACAGCCTTGTCGGCACTGGCATTGACCTCTTGATTGTGGCGCCAAACCAAGTTTCGACGATTTCGCCGGCCATCGACAGGGCCTATGACAAGGGGATTCCGGTGATTGTGTTCGAGCGCAAGACCAACACCAAGAAATACACGGCCTATATGGGTGCCGACAACTATGAGATGGGGCACCTGATGGGCGAATATGTCGCCACACGACTTAATGAACGTGGCCGCATCATCGAGGTGATGGGTTTGAAGGGTTCTTCGCCCGCGATTGAGCGCCACAACGGCTTCAGGGAAGCCATCGCCGAGCATCCTGGCATCCAAGTGGTGGCCACACTGCAGGGTGACTGGACCGAACCCACAGCCTATAAAACAGTCAAACAATGGCTCGACAAGAACAAGGACGCCGGCAAGATTGACCTGGTGTTCGGCATGAATGACCGCACAGCGATGGGCGCTCGCAAGGCTTTTGAAGAGGCAGGCGGAGTATTGCCACTGTTCTGTGGCATTGACGGCCTGCCGGGCGAGAACGGTGGCATCAGGCTAGTGCAAGACTCACTGCTGGACGCATCCTACATCTATCCCACCCACGGCGACCAGTTGCTGCAGCTGGCAGTGGACATCCTTGAGGGAAAACCCTATGAAAAAGAAACTAAGCTGATGTCGGCACTTGTCACCCAAGATAATGCCCGCGTGCTGTTGATGGAGAGCGAGGAAATCATGCGCCAGTCGCGCAACCTCGAGCAACTGCATGAGAAGGCCAGCCAGTATCTCGACCAGCTGGACAGCCAGCGCACGCTCACGTTTGTAGCCCTGGCCGCGATACTGCTGTTGCTGGCACTGCTGGCCGGTATCTACATGTATTACCTGCAGCGGGCCCGCATCCAAGACGAGCGAACTAAGATGGAACGTGAGCAGCTGGACTTCTACACCCAGGTGAGCCACGAACTGCGCACGCCGCTGACGCTCATCCAGGGTCCGCTGGACCAGCTCCTGAGGACCAACGACTTCCGCACGGCAAGCGACAATGCGCGTGAACTGTTCACCATCGTTCGCCGCAATACCCACCAACTTACCGCCCTCGTCAACAAGATGCTTGATGCCCAGGTGGGCGGCACGGTCGCCGACGACAACGCCCACGAGGAGGCACAGCATGTTGCGTCTCCCGAATCGGCCGGCAGTGTCAAGCCCGACGAGGATGCGCCCACGGTGCTCATCGTTGATGACAATGCCGACATTCGCACCTATCTGAAGTCCATCCTCCAAGGCAAATACAGCATGCTTGAGGCCGAGGACGGCCAGCGAGGCCTGGAACTCGCCCGCGAACAGGTGCCCGACCTGATTGTGTCGGACGTGATGATGCCCGTGATGAACGGCCTGGAGTTCTGCCAACAGGTGAAAAAGGACGGCATCTCCAGTCATATTCCCGTCATCCTGCTCACGGCCAGGGCACTGGAAAAACATCAAATCGAGGGCTACGAGAGCGGGGCCGACGCCTATATCACCAAACCCTTCTCACCCGAATTGCTGCTGGCCCGCATCGACAACCTGCTGCAAAGCCGACACCAACTCAAGGACCTGTGGAGCATGAAATCGGCCACTAATGCTACTGCTCCATCTGAAACCGCTCCTGCACCCATCGAGGATGCCTTTATTTCCCGATTCAAGAGCCTTGTGGAGGAACGGCTGTCAGACAGTAAACTGAGTGTCGAGGACCTTGCTGGAGACATGGGATTGAGCCGCGTGCAGCTTTACCGCAAGGTCAAGGCCATGACAGGCAGCACGCCGATTGACTTGCTGCGCAAGGCCAGGCTGGCCCAAGCCCAAAGGCTGCTACAGGAGTCAACGCTCTCGGTCAGCGAGATTGCCTATCAAGTGGGCTTTGCCTCGCCGTCCTACTTCACCAAGTGCTACAAGGACGAGTTTGGCACCGTGCCTGGCGAGGCGCGCAAGTCCTGATACTGTTAATTTATACCTGAAAAATACAACTAGCTACAAGATTTCCTTCTCAGGAAGTTGGTAACGCCTTGTAAATATAGAGACGCAAAATTTTGTGTCTCTACCGAGTTGTGCACTGCTGTTTTTTTAGTGCATCCGCTCCGAGCATTGCTTGTAAAAAACGTTCATTTACTAGCAAAAATGATACATTGAAACATATTTTTAAGCGTATGAACGAAAACTGATAGTCATCTTATTTACAATAAGATAACTTTGCCCCAAAATGGCATAAACTAATCATTTTATTAACCAAAACCAACAGAACAATGAACGTACTGAAAAGATTTCTACTCAGCTTCATGCTCGTGTTGACGTGTACAATAGTGTATGCGCAAACAGAAGTCACAGGCACCGTCGTTGACGAGACAGGAGAGACCGTCATCGGCGCCACTGTGATTGAGAAAGGTACCACTAATGGTACAGTGACCGACTTTGACGGCGTCTTCACCCTCAAGGTCAATCCCGGAGCAACCCTCGTTTTCTCCTACGTGGGTTACCTCAATGTTGAGATGCCTGCCAGCAATGGCATGGTCGTTACGATGAAAGAGGATGCACTTGCCCTCAACGAGATTGTCGTGACGGGTTACACCACTCAGCGCAAAGCCGACTTGACCGGTGCCGTGAGTGTAGTTAGCGTGACCGACCTGGTCAAGCAGAACGAGAACAACCCCATCAAGGCGATGCAGGGTCGCGTGCCAGGCATGAACATCTCGGCCGATGGTAACCCCTCGGGTGCCGCCACTGTGCGCATCCGTGGTACAGGTACCCTCAACAACAACGACCCGCTCTACATCATCGACGGTGTTCCCACCAAGGCCGGTATGCACGAGCTTAACGGTAATGACATCGAGAGCATCCAGGTGTTGAAGGATGCCGCCTCGGCTTCTATCTATGGTAGCCGTGCTGCCAACGGTGTCATCATCATCACCACCAAGGGCGGCAAGGACGGCAAAGTGAAGATCGACTTCGATGCCAGCCTGTCAGTCCAGACCTATGCCCACAAGATGAAGGTGCTGAACGCTAAGGAGTTTGGCCAGACGATGTGGCAAGGTTTTGTGAACGATGGTTTGAACCCCAACCTGAACGGTCTGGGTTACCACTATGACTGGAGTTACGATGCCAATGGTGTCCCCATGCTCAACAACATCACCATGAACAAGTTCTTGGATCCCGCCGGCATCACTCCCGCAGCCGACACCGACTGGTTTAAGGAGACGACCCGCACGGGCCTGATTCAGCAGTATAACGTCTCGCTGAGCCAGGGTACCGAGAACGGTACTTCATTCTTCTCTCTGGGCTACTACAAGAACGACGGTATCATCAAGAAGTCGGACTTCCAGCGTATTTCGGCACGTATGAACTCGACCTACAAGCTGTTGCCCATCGGCGACCGCAAGATCGTAACCGTGGGTGAGCATTTCACGGTAAACCGCACCAACGAGCTTCAGGCTCCTGGCGGCTTCCTGGAGAATGTGCTGCAGTTCAACCCCTCACTGCCCGTTTACACGACCGATGGCCACTACGCTGGTCCCGTCGGTGGTTATCCTGACCGTGAGAACCCTGTGGCCCGTCTTGACCGCAACAGCGACAACCGCTACACCTACTGGCGCATGTTTGGTGATGCCTTCATCAACATCAACCCCATTCAGGACCTGAACCTGAAGACCACCTTCGGTCTCGACTATTCCCAAAAGCAGCAACGCATCTTCACCTATCCCATTACCGAGGGCACCGTGGCCAATCCGACCAATGCCGTTGAGGCCAAGCAGGAGCACTGGACCAAGTGGATGTGGAATGCCATCGCTACCTATAACCTGGAGCGCGGCAACCATCGTGGTGATATCTTGATCGGTACCGAGCTCAACCGTGAGGACGACTCCCGGCTGAGCGGCAAGGCTTACGACTTTGCTGTGCTTAACCCCGACTACATGTGGCCCAATGCTGCTGTGGGTGAAGCTGAGGCTTACGGTTCTGGCGAGGGTTACACGCTGGTGTCATTCTTCGGCAAATTGAATTACACCTACGCTGACCGCTACTTGGCCAGCTTGACTATGCGTTACGACGGTTCTAGCCGTTTCGGCCGCAATAACCGCTACGGTACCTTCCCCTCAGTCAGCCTTGGTTGGCGCATCAGTGAGGAACCCTTCATGAAGGGTCTAGAGTGGCTCGACAACCTCAAACTGCGCGCATCATGGGGTCAGACTGGTAACCAGGAGATTTCCAACATTGCCCGCTACACCATCTTTGAGAGCAACTATGGCGAGGCCGGTTTCGGTGGCCAGAGCTACGGTACCAGCTATGACATCACTGGCACCAACGGCGGACAAACGCTCCCCAGCGGTTTCAAGCGCAACCAGTTGGGCAACGATAACCTCAAGTGGGAAACCACGACTCAGACCAACGTCGGTTTCGACTTCGGTATGCTGCGCAATGCGCTCTACGGTTCATTTGAGTGGTACTACAAGAAGACCACGGACATTCTGGTTTACATGCCCGGCATCGGTGTGATGGGTGAGGGCAGCAGCCAGTGGATCAATGCTGGTGAGATGACCAACAAGGGTATCGAGCTCAACGTGGGCTACCGCGGCAGCGTGGGCGATTTCCAGTATGATATCGCCGGCAACATCGGTACCTATCGCAATAAGGTGACCAAGCTCCCCGAGACCCTGGCAGCTGCTGGCACATTCGGCGGTAACGGCGTTGAGAGCGTTGTTGGCCATCCCATGGGCGCCCAGGTGGGCTATGTATATGACGGCATCTTCAAGAGCCAGGACGAGATTGACAACCATGCCGCACAGGATGGTGCCGGCCTGGGTCGCATCCGCTGGAAAGACCTGAACGAGGACGGTGTCATCAACGAGAAGGACCAGAAGTGGATTTATTCACCCGTTCCCGACTTCACTTGGGGTCTTAACATCTATCTTGAATACAAGAACCTGGACTTCACCATGTTCTGGCAGGGTGTGCAGGGTGTTGACGTCATCAGCGACTTGAAGCGCGAGACTGACCTGTGGGCCGGTCTGAATATCACCAACCTGAACAAGGGCCGTCGCCTGCTCGACGCTTGGACTCCCAATAATCCCAGCTCCAACATTCCTGCTGTCAGCACGATGGACAACAACAACGAGAAGCGCGTGAGCAGCTACTTTGTGGAGAATGGTTCCTTCGCCAAGATGCGTAACATTCAGCTGGGTTACAACTTTGGCAGCAATGTGTGTGACAAGTTGCACATCGCACGCCTGCGCATGTATGTATCAGCCCAGAATCTGCTGACCATCAAGAGCAAGTCATTTACTGGTGTGGATCCCGAGAATCCCAACTTCGGCTATCCTATCCCCCTCAATGTCACTTATGGTCTTAATGTTTCATTCTAATAATTCAGGATTCACTATGAAAAAGATATTCAATATATTGTGTGTCGGTCTGGTTTGCTGCAGTGCCACCACTTTATTTACATCATGTGACGATTTTCTCGATGAGCACAAGCCTCAAGCCACCCTCAGTGACGAACAGGTAAAGTCGCCCGAGAACGCTGAGGCCATGGCCATCTCGGCCTATGCCATCTTCACTTCGGCCGAGGACATCAACTCATCATTCTCGATGTGGAACTTTGACGTCCGTAGTGATGACGCCTATAAGGGTGGTAACGGTACCAGCGATGGTGACGTATTCCATCAGCTTGAGATCCAGCAGGGTGTACTCACCACCAACTGGAACATCAATGACATGTGGGTGAGGTTGTACAACAGTCTGTCACGCGTGAACAGCGCCATCGCCCTGCTCAAGGAGACTGATGACAGCTACGCGATGAAGGGTCAGCGCCTGGCCGAGATGAAGTTCTTGCGTGCCTATGGCCACTTCCTGCTCAAGCGCCTGTACAAGAATATCCCCTTTGTTGTCAACGAGAGCTTGACCTACGACGAGTATAATGAGTTGTCCAACACCCAGTACACCAATGACGAGGGCTGGCAGCTCATCATCGACGACCTGATGGAGGCTTATAACACTCTGCCCGAGGTTCAGCAGGACAAGGGACGTCCCACCCGTGCTGCCGCTGCCGCATTCCTGGCCAAGGTTTATCTCTACAAGGCCTATCGTCAAGATGACGCCAAGAGCAACCAGGTGACGAGCATCAGCCAGGACGACCTGCAAAAGGTAATCGAGTTCACCAATCCTGCCCTGTATGCCAACTATGGTCTGGAGGATGATATCCACAATAACTTCCGTCCCGAGGAAGAGTATGAGAACGGTATCGAGAGCATCTGGGCTATCCAGTACTCACGCAACGATGGTTCCACCTATGGTAACCTGAACTGGAGCTACGGCTTGATTCCGCCCAACATCCCCGGCGCTACCGATGGTGGCTGCGACTTCTACAAGCCCTCGCAGAACCTGGTGAATGCCTACCGCACTGGTGCCGATGGCCTGCCCATGCTCGACACCTTCAACGAGCATGACTATGACATGGCTGCCGACAATGCCGACCCGCGCCTGTTCCTCACCGTGGGCATGCCTGGATTGCCCTACATGTTCAACCGCAACTACATGATGGAGGAGACCAGCATCTGGAGCCGCAGCAACGGTCTGTATGGCTACTATGTTTCCCTCAAGCACAATGTTGACCCTGCGCTCATCGGCAGCTACCTCATCAAGGGTTCTTACTGGGCCAGCTCGATGAACCGCATCGTCTTCCGCTATGCCGACGTGCTGTTGATGCGCGCCGAGGCTTATGCCCAGTTGGGTCAGGCCGACCAAGCCATCAATCTCGTGAACCAGCTGCGCTCTCGTGCAGCCACCAGTACCCAGATGATTTCCAGCTATCCTAACACCTATGGCGTGAAGATGTACATCAGTAACTATCGCGGCAGCTACTCTAAAGATCAGGCTGTGAAGATTGTGAAGATGGAGCGCCGTCTGGAAATGGGTATGGAGAGCGAGCGTTTCTTTGACCTCGTGCGCTGGGGTGATGCCGCCACGGTACTCAACAAGTACTTCTCAGAGGAAATTGGCCACTGCGCTATCTACAGTGCCGCTCATTTCACCGCCAACAAGGACGAGTACCTGCCCATCCCGTTCAGTCAGATTTCGGCATCGAACGGCCATTACACACAGAACATTGGCAACTGGTAATCACAGCAACATAGTTAAATTCCGATGAATAAAATAACAATGATTATGAAAGCTAAGATATTATCTATATTCTGTGCGTGTCTTGCCTGCTGCGGACTCGCCTCAATGCTCAGTTCATGCTCCGATGACAACATCAGTGACCTGGAGTTGTCGGGCAACTGCATGATTGATCAGCTCTCGCTGGACAACTTTGAGGGAATCATCGACTTGCCCTCAAGGTCGATCCTCGTTCGCTTGCCCGAGGTCTATGAGACATCGGCCATGACGGTCACTTCATTGAAGATGTCCGATGGTGCCGTGTGCAACATCCATCAGGGCGAAACCATCAACATGGATGCCGCCAAGGTGCTGCATGTCAAGAACGGTGACGTCTTTATGGACTGGACGCTGTCAGTCCTCCACGATGAGGCTCGCATCACCAGCTTTGTGATCAACGACATCTACACTGGTAGCATCGACCAGGAGGCCAAGACGATTGTGGTCTATATACCCGCAACGCTCGACATCACCAACCTGGTGCCCACAATTACCTATAGCCAGAACGCTACGATTACCCCGTCGTCGGGTGTAGCTCAGGACTTCTCTCAGACCGTGACTTACACGGTGAAGAACAACTCGGCCGAGAGCGTCTATACCGTTAGAGTTATTGCCATCAGCAAGCCCAAGGCCCTCTTCCTGGGTTCCGCTCCCACGATGAGCGAACTTGATCCCGAGGCTCAGGCCGCTTGCCAGTGGATGCTGGGTAATGTTGAGAGCTCGCTGTATGCTTCGTTTGCCGACCTGCGCGCTGGAACGCTCGACCTGTCTGAGTGCAAGCTCATCTGGTGGCACTGGCACGTTGACGGTGGCGTGGATGGCCATGACAACTTTGTGGCAAAGGCTACCGATGCGATGAACACGCTGAACGAGCTGCGTCAGTTCTACGAGAACGGCGGCGCACTGCTACTCACCCGCTATGCCGTTAACCTGCCGTCATTCATCGGCACCACCGGTGACGACGAGTGGACGACGCCCAACAACTGCTGGGGTCAGGACGAGGCCTATGCTGAACTGTGCGGCGGTCCGTGGACATTCCGCATCTTTGACGGCCAGAATGGCCATGCCATCTATCAGAATCTCGTCACTGGTGATAACCCCAACGAGGTTTATTGCACCGATGCCGGTTACCACATCACCAACTCTACCGCACAGTACCACATCGGTACCGACTGGGGTGGATATGACAACTATGACGTTTGGACCGGCCGCACTGGCGGTAGGGTTCTCGGCGTCGGCGGTGATGGCGCTATCGTGCTCTGGGAGTATCCCGCCCATGACGGCAAGGGAGGCATCATCTGCGTCGGTTCGGGCTGCTACGACTGGTATTCCTACACCTACGAGGCTGGTTATACCGAGAAGTACCACAAGAACATCGAGATTATGACCAAGAATGCTATCAACTATTTAACCCACTAATTGACTCATGAATAAGTTCAAGAATATTTTCAGCACATTGCTGCTGTGTTGCTTTATGGTCGCTTCGTCGGCATGCAGCGAGGATGATTTCGGCCCCGATGCATCAAAGGATTGGGACGGCACAACCGCATTCTTCAATTCGGTAGACGAGGCTGGTTTCCAAACCTACTTCAACCCGGCTATTGGCCGTTGTGGTGACCCGATGCCTTTCTATGACGCCAAGGCTGGCCACTTCAAGGTGCTCTACCTGCAGGAGTTTGACAACAATGCCGCTTTCAACTACCACCCCTTCTGGGGCGTGTCCACCGTTGATGGCGCTACCTATCAGTCACTGGGCGAGGTATTGCCCACTGGCACATCTCCCGACGAGCAGGACGCTGCCCTGGGTACAGGCTGCTGCGTTTATAATGAGAAGGATGGATTATACTATATCTATTACACGGGACATGACCGTTTTGGCCGCGAGGCCGTGATGAGGGCTACCTCATCCGACTTCAAGGACTGGTCAAAGGATGCTGTGTGGATGCTCAAGGGCTCAACCTATGGCTACTCGGACAACGACTTCCGCGACCCGCAGATCTTTGTTGCCGACGATGGTCTTTACCACATGGTCATCTCCAGCAACCTGAAGTTCGCCGAGTTCAAGTCCAGCGACTTGAAGGTGTGGGAACACGTCGGCAACTTCCCCATGATTTGGGACCGCATGTGTGAGTGCCCCGACATCTTCAAGATGGGCAACTACTGGTATCTAGTTTACAGTGAGGGTTATCGTGCCTCATGGAGCCGCAAGGTGAAGTACATGATGGCGCCCACCTTCGAGGCCCTGAAGGCCTGCTTCAACGATCCCGGTGCCAACTGGCCCCGCGATGGTCATGAGGGCGTTCTCGACACCCGCGCTTTCTATGCCGGCAAGACTGCTAGCAACGGTCAGGACCGCTACATTTGGGGTTGGTGCCCCTACCGTACGGGTAACACCATCCACGACAAGAATGTCAACGTGGGTGCTGGTGGCGAGCCCAACTGGTCGGGTGCGCTGGTATGCCACAAGATCATCCAGCATGCCGATGGTACACTCACCCTGGGCGAGGTGCCTGCTATCGCAGCTAAGTTCAACAAGGAGCAAACCGTCAAGGTGATGGCCAGCAATGGTGCCCAGATGAGCGGTGTCAATGGCAAACTCTCGGGTGATGACGCCTATGTGCTGTACAACCGCCTGGGAACCTGCAACCACATCTCATTCACGGTGACCACATCCAACAACTGGGACCGCTTCGGCATCTCGCTGGTGCGCGGCACCGACAGCGACCGTTATTACACGATGATGGTCAACCCCGAGGATGAGAACCACCGCAAGGTGAACTTCGAGCAGGAGGGTAGCGCCGGTAAGGGCTTTATCGAGGGTATCGACGGCTATTGGTTTGAGCGTCCCGCCGACAACGTTTACCACATCAACATCTACACCGACAATTCGGTCATGGTGATGTACATCAACGATGTCTGCTGCTACACCAACCGCATCTATGGTATCCAGAAGAATTGCTGGAGTATCAACAATTATGGTGGCAATATCACCATCTCTGACCTGAAAGTGTTCCAGTAAACGCTAAACTGCCTTTACTATGATGAACAGACTATTAACTATTCTGGCGGCAGTGCTCGTGGCCTTCTCGGCCACGGCACTGGCCCCCCAGATGTTGAGCGAAAACCACGCCATGCTGCGGGTTGACGCTACGGGCAAGTACCTGTTGCTGCCCGTGCAAGAGAAAGAAGAGTACGCCCATTTGCGCGTCATCGTGGACAACGAGCAGATGCATAATCTCAACGTGAGGCTTGCGGTGGACAAGGTGGACTACTATGTGCCGCTGGATATCCAGCGCTTCGGCAACAAGAAGGTGCTGGTGGACATCTCCTTCCATGGCGACCGCCGCACGACGGGTGCCGTCAAGGACTTTGTATGCTGGCGCGAGATGCGGGTGACCGACACGTTTGACGACAGCAACCGCGAGCGTTTCCGTCCCGCCTATCACCACACTCCTGCCTATGGCTGGATGAACGACCCCAACGGCATGTTCTACAAGGATGGTGTGTGGCACCTGTACTACCAGTGGAACCCCTACGGCTCACAGTGGGAGAACATGACCTGGGGACACTCCACCTCGACCGACCTGATCCACTGGACCCATCAGCCCACCGCCATCGAGCCTGATGCCCTGGGAACCATCTTCTCGGGCTCCTGTGTGACCGACGGTGACGACGTGATTGCCATCTACACCTCGGCTGGGCAGAACCAGACGCAGTCCATCGCCATCTCGCACGACAACGGCATGACGTTCGACAAGTATGAGGGTAACCCCGTGCTGACGAGCGATGTGCCCGACTTCCGCGACCCGAACCCCTTCTGGAACAGTGACATCAACGCTTGGAACCTGATTCTCGCGGCTGGCCAGGAGATGAACATCTACAGTTCTAAGGACATGAAGACCTGGAAATATGAGAGTTCCTTCGGCAAGGAATACGGTAACCACGGTGGCGTGTGGGAGTGCCCCGACCTGATGAAGATCGACGGCAAGTGGGTACTCATCTGTAACATCAATCCCGGCGGTCCCTTCGGCGGCTCGGCAACGCAGTACTTTGTGGGCGACTTCGACGGCCACAAGTTCACCTGCGAGTCCATGCCCAAGGTCACCAAGTGGATGGACTACGGCAAGGACCACTATGCCACGGTATCGTTCTACAACGCACCCGCTGGCCGTCATGTGGTAATCGCGTGGATGTCCAACTGGCAGTATGCCAACCAGGTGCCCACCCGCCAGTTCCGCAGCGCCAACTCGATTCCCCGAGACCTGGGCCTGTTCACCGATGGTGAGGAGTCCTACGTCAGCGTGAAGCCCTCACCCGAGATGCTCGCCGTGCGCGGTGCCAAGGTGAAAAAGCTGACCGAGACCTGCGAAATCGTCGTCGATGTGAAAAACTCGATGGAACTGACCCTGTCCAACGCCAATGGCGAGCAGGTGGTGATGAAATATGATGCATCCAAGCAGACCTTTGTGATGGACCGCACCGCTAGCGGTGACGCCTCCTTCAGCGAGGCCTTCCCTGTGGAGACTGTCGCTCCCACCCATGGTGCCATCAAGCAGCTGCGCATCTTCGTTGACCGTTGCAGCATCGAGGCCTTTGATGCCGACGGCAAGATGGCGATGACCAACCTCGTGTTCCCCACCACGCCCTACACCAACCTCAAGGTCAAGGGCGGCAAGGCCACGATTTACCAGATCAACTACTAAAAAACCAACAACTACGAATTTCACGAATTTAACTGATTATTCATCGGATAAAATAAATAGTTGGTATTAATTAGCGTAATGAGTAGTTGAACAACTTAAAACTAACTAACAATGGCAAAGACAAATAAAATCGCGATCATCTCGGTCATGCTGTGCTTCTTCTGCATGGGCTTTGTTGACCTCGTGGGTATCGCCTCCAACTATGTGAAAGAAGACCTCCAGCTCTCGGACTCGGTGGCCAACATCTTCCCCTCGCTGGTGTTCTTCTGGTTCCTCATCTTCAGTGTTCCCACGGGCATGCTGATGAACAAGATCGGCCGCAAGAAGACGGTGCTCCTCTCGCTTGTAGTGACTATCCTTTCGCTGCTGATTCCTTTGTTCGGCAACAGCTTCGCTGTGATGCTCATCGCCTTCTCGCTGCTGGGCATCGGCAATGCGCTGATGCAAACCTCGCTCAACCCGCTGGTATCGACCGTGATGGGTGGCGGCAACCTGGCATCGACGCTCACCTTCGGCCAGTTTATCAAGGCCATCGCATCGTTCCTGGCTCCTTATCTGGCTATGTGGGGTGCAACTCAGGCGATTCCCAGCCTGGGACTTGACTGGCGCGTGCTGTTCGCCATCTATTTTGTGGTAGGCACCTTCTCGGCTGTCTTGTTAGGAGTGACACCCATCCATGAGGAGAAAATCGAGGGCAAGCCTTCGACCTTTGTGGAGTGCTTCAAGCTCTTGGGCACGCCCATCGTGCTGCTCTCGTTCCTGGGCATCATGTGCCATGTGGGTATCGACGTGGGCACCAACACCACCGCTCCCAAGATCCTCATGGAGCGCTTGGGCATGACCCTGAACGATGCCGCGTTTGCCACCTCGCTGTACTTCATCTTCCGTACCATCGGTTGCTTGACGGGTTCATTCTTCCTGCGCGTGCTCAAGATGAGAACGTTCTTCATTATCAGCGTCATCATGATGGCCCTGTCGATGTGCGGCATGTTCTTCGGCCAGGAGAAGTGGATTCTTTACACCGCTATCGCCCTCGTGGGTTACGGCAACTCCAACATCTTCTCGATGTGCTTCGCTACGGCTCTCGAGTCGATGCCCAAGAAGCAGAACGAGGTTTCCGGCCTGATGATTATGGGTCTGTTTGGCGGTACCATCTTCCCGCTGCTCATGGGCTTCGCCAGCGACGCTGTTGGCCAGGCAGGTGCTGTGGCAGTGATGGCCATCGGTGTCATCTATCTGTTCACATACATCAAGCAGCTCAAGACCGTTAACCCTTAACCTGTAACCTATAACCTTAGATAATATGGACAAACGTTATGTAGTGGGCCTGGGCGAGGCCCTGTGGGATGTTCTCCCCGAAGGTAAGAAACTGGGCGGCGCACCCGCCAACTTCGCCTATCATGCCGGCCAATTCCTGGGCAGCGACAACGCCATCGCCATCAGCGCCCTGGGCGAGGACAAACTCGCCGAGGAGACCATCGAGGCCCTCGAGGAGCATGGTCTCAAGTACCTCATGCCTCGCGTGCCCTATCCCACAGGCACCGTGCAGGTGACGCTCAACGAGGAGGGAATCCCCACCTATGACATCAAGGAGAACGTGGCCTGGGACAACATCCCCTTCACGCCCGAGATCGAGGAGATTGCCGCCAACTGCCGCGCCGTGTGCTACGGTTCGCTGGCACAGCGCAATGTCGTTTCGCGCGAGAACATCCAACGTTTCCTGGATGCCACTCCCGCCGACTGCATGAAGATCTTTGACATCAACCTGCGCCAGCAGTTCTACAACAAGGAGATCATCCAGCAGTCGATGCACCGTTGCAACATCCTCAAGATCAATGACGAGGAGCTCGTGACCATCGGTCGCATGTTCGGCTATCCCGGCCTCGACATCGAGAACAAGTGCTGGTTGATCCTGGGCAAGTACGACCTCGACATGCTCGTGCTCACCTGCGGCACCAACGGTTCTTACGTCTTCACGCGTGGACAGATGTCCTTCCAGGAGACCCCCAAGGTCGAGGTGGCTGACACCGTCGGCGCCGGTGACTCGTTCACGGGCTCATTCTGCGCTGCCATCCTCAACGGCAAGCCCGTCACCGAGGCCCACGAGCTGGCAGTCAAGGTCAGCGCCTACGTCTGCACCCAGAACGGTGCCATGCCCACATTGACTCCCGAACTCCTCGCCGCAGCCAAGTAAAGCAATTACCTGCTCACCAATAACGGGCCCTGCTAGAAGGTTGTCTAGCCGGGCTCGTTTTATCTTTTACCCTACAGCGTCTTCTGCTCTATTGAAAAACGCTCAGATACAAGAAAACTGAATAAAAAGACTTATATACCGCTTTCATTATTCATGTAATTGTCGGATATCTCTTGCTCATATCAAGAATTTTGACGAAATTTGCGAACAGATTATGCATTGAGGACACAATACTAGATAATTATTAACATCATCATCTATCTATATGAGACAAATTATCCTTTATTTGATGAGCCTGCTGCTCCTAGGCTTTGCCACCAGTGCCGAGGCCTATGATGTACAGTATGGCAATTATTTTTTCAATCGAATTGCCCTGACTAAGACGCAAGATGTGGGTAATGTTATGACCTATTATTATAACGTCGAGGCAACCAGCAAGGAAGGTGGATACAGTGGGTTTTCACAGACCTATAGCGGGCCCATTGCACCACCTGCGACATTTACCGTTCACAGCAGTAGTAATGAAACCTATGTCTACACGCTAACTCGCATCGCGGATATGGCGTTTGCAAACAATGCCAGCGCAACAGAGTTGACTATCCCTGAGACCGTGACCGAGATTAGTGATATGGGCTTGATCATCAATATGGATTTAACAAAAGTCACGTGTTTGGCTAAGGTTCCCCCTGTTCACAACAGTTATTATCTACTTTTCATTCAATCGGTCACTGACGATGCCACGCTCTATGTTCCCAATGGCTGCAAGTCGGCTTATCAGTCAGCATCAGGATGGAGAGAATTCAGGAATATTGTCGAACTAGCGCCATCATTAGGTGGCCATGAGTATGTCGATCTAGGATTACCCTCGGGCAAATTATGGTCAACGATGAACTATGGGGCAACCAAAACCACGGGATATGGCAACTATCTTGAATGGTATTCCTTAAACGAAATAGCTAATAACTGGGGCAGTGATTGGGGATCACCCACAATTTCAGAATATGCTGAACTCGTCAACAATTGCACTTGGACATGGACAAGTCAGGGTGGAGTAAACGGTTATAGAATACAAGGAAGGAATAACAACGAGATGTTTCTTCCTGCTGCGGGATTTCAAATTTCGGGCTATCCTCAAATGGTTGGCAGCGGCATCTACTATTGGAGCGAGACCGCTGGCAGTGGCGGCTTCAGCTACATGCTCAGTGGAAGTTCTTCCTCAGTAAATACTTACTCCACTTACAACGCATCTATCATGTCGGCCCCAGTGCGCCCCATCGTGAGAGGAGTTGTGGATGTGACACCTGTTTACCTTACCATCAAGTACACTGAAGGTGTAAAGATGAAACAACGGGTCACTCCAGGGAAATCCTATACTTACAAGATTGAGCCCACCAGCAACAAACACATCAAGTGGGTGAAGTTTAACGGCACTGATGTCACGAGCCAAGTGGTTAATGGTGAATACACCACTCCTGCCATCAATAATGACTCGATGTTAGAAATCAGTTTTGAGTAACAACTTTAATCAAGCGCATTCATCATGAAAAAAATACTCTCATTCCTAGTAATCATCCTGACGATTTCCCATGTTGGGTTCTCAAGGACACGTGACATCAACGAGATGAAGCAAATCGCTGCCATTGCATTGAAACAGCAATATGGCGCCGAGAAGTTCAATGGAGTGGCAACACCCGACTTCACGGTGCTGAAAGAGACAGCCAATTATTGCCTCCTGACCAACAATTCAGTAGGCACCGTGATTGTTGCCAAGAACGATCTTTACGGCCCAGTATTGGGTTGCAGCACCTCGCCATGTGATTTGAATAATCTGCCTTGCGGCTTCAAGTGGTGGCTGGAAGCTATAGATGGTTCCCTGCGCGGGAACCTAAAAGCCAAACGTGTGCCCGTCCCTAGTGGCTATCCACTGAACGTGGATCCATTGGTCCAAGTCAATTGGGGACAACAGAGTCCGTTTAACAATATGTGTCCCAATGGTTGCCTCGTGGGATGCGTGGCTGTGGCAATGGGGCAGATCATGAGTGCTTACCGCTGCCCAAACGTAGGTAATGGGTCTTATTCCTACAATTTGGGCGGTCAAGTACTCAGTGTCAACTTCGGCGAGAGCAACTATGACTGGGATATGATCATGGGTGGCGATTATAACGAGATTGCCAAGCTGTTGTTCCACTGTGGCGTGGCCGTTCGTACCAATTATGGCACCAGCGTAAGCACAGCCTTCATGCCAGAGATCAGGTCAGCACTTATCAATTACTTTAGATACACCAGCGACGCGGCTCACAAATACCGCAGCAATTATTCTGATGACGAATGGTTCAATATGATTTATAGGAATCTGGCCAGCGGTCATCCGATTGCTTATAGTGGCGACAATAGCGAATCTTACAGTTCGATTGGCCACGCTTTTGTTGTGGATGGTTACAACAACGATGGTGAGATGCACATTAATTGGGGATGGAATGGCAACATGGATGGCTTCTTTGATTTATCCAGCATCAACTATTCTTACAATCAGGACATGGTGTGTGATATCGTGCCCTCTGCTTACCAACCTTCGGCCAAGCCCTACCTCACACTTGACATGGGCGGTGATGGCGTCGTCAAGTTAATCGCCGATGAAGGCTCTTCCTATGAATTCATCATCGAGGTAGAAGATAATTGGATGCTGGATAAAGTCTATTTCAACAGCCAGGATGTGACTGGAGCACTTAATGACAACACCTACACCACACCAGCCATTAACCAAAACGCTACTATCCGTGTGGTTGCTCATGATACGACCCCTCAACCCATTTTTGGCGATGTAAACGACGATGGCGAAGTCAATATTGCCGATGTCAATGCAGTAATTGATGCCATCATTTCCAATCGTGTTGTAGATAGGGCCGATGTTAACAGCGACGGTGAAATCAATATTGCCGATGTCAATACAATCATTGACTTGATACTTTTCCCGTTATCAGCTAGTAAGACTTTTACAGTTAACGGAGTAACATTTAAAATGATTGCCGTTAAAGGTGGGTCCTTTACAATGGGAGCAACTACCGAACAAGACGGCGATGTTCAAGACAATGAGAGACCTGCTCACAAGGTTAATCTATCAGACTATCAAATTGGAGAAACAGAAGTGACTCAGGAATTGTGGGTGGCTGTAATGGGTAGCAACCCTACTCCTGCCTCGTTTCAAGGTGATCTAAATCGACCCGTGTCTGGTATCAGTTGGTATAACTGTCAAGAGTTTATCGCTAAATTGAATGAATTGACAGGACAATCATTCCGTCTGCCAACCGAAGCAGAGTGGGAGTATGCTGCAAGCGGGGGCAATAAAACCCATGGATATAAATACGCTGGCAGTAATGATATTCATGAAGTAGCATGGTATGATTCTAATTCTACGAATAGCAGTTATTATGGCACTTTTCCTGTTGCCACAAAATTGCCAAATGAATTAGGGCTTTATGACATGAGTGGAAATGCAATGGAATGGTGCCAAGACTGGTATGGAAACTATGACAGCTCTGAACAAACAAATCCAAAAGGACCCGATACTGGCAGTGCCCGCGTATCCCGTGGTGGCAGTTGGGTTGAACAGGCACCTATTTGCAGAGTAACATTCAGATCTGGCAGCAGTTGGCCAGAACGCAATGCACATTTTCTCGGCCTGCGTTTAGCCTTATAATAAAAAAGGCTGTCGTCGCACCCTTCAATAGGTGCGACAGCAACTCTTTTACTTCTCTCTATATTAACTAACAACGATAACACGATGATGAGGATTAATTTGCTAATCGGCTTGTGGGTATGTGCTTTAGTCTATGGATTAAGCGGGTGTAATCCCAAAAGAAGCGCTGACACACAGAGTGTTGGGACCGATACGACAGTCTATGAACCCGTCACTCCAGCAGAGGAGGTGGAGATGGAAGCGCTCGAAGATGAATTCGAGGCGGACAACGCCGCAAACCGTCTCTCCTGGCGGGATATACCCGATGGCGAAAAGCCTGTTCGCCTGGACTTCGAGAAGTGGTTGACCATCATGAACCACATCAGGGACAACTATTGGAGCCGTCCTAAAGCCAAGATGCTCGCTAACGCTGGCCTGAAAGTACTCCAAGAGTCAGACGACATTGACGAGACCGGCATCAAGGCCGTCGATTTCAGATATGGCAGGCAGATAAAGACTGTTACCGATTCGGCTGGGGTGGAATATTATACTTATGGCGGTGCCCACGCGATTATGTTCATGGTGGATGCCTACACCTCATCAGGCGCCGAGATTCTGTTCCGGTCTCCTGCTGACCTAAAGGATTTTATTCAGCAGGCCATCAATCGTGGAGTCGCCGAAATGCCTGGTGACGGCATTCTTGTATGTGACAAGCCCATGGGCAAGGGAATCCACAAGATAAGCAAAACCTATGAACACACCGAGACCAAAAAAGGTGCCTACAAGGAGCGGTATCTCCTTTACCCAACCTACAACCCCCAGGAGGAGTGGCAACGATGCGAAGTGACCCTCGATTTCCTGCGCCACCGCATCGACATTGAGAAATAGTTACCCGAATCACAGATAGCCCCTGTTTTCCTAAGCATTCTTTTACATTATGATAGATACTCGTCATGAGCGCCCCCTGTGGAAATGGATCCTGATGTTTGTGGGATCTACATTCCTAGCCATGTTCGGCTACGGATTATTACAAGGTATATTTCTTTTAACCGATGAGGCCGGGCTACCCTTCCTGCTCATTATCCCATCAATCATCTACCTTGGGCTGTATGCCTTGTTCGTCAGGTGGTTTGAGAAACGGTGGCCCACCGACCTGCCCCTGCGACGACTCATTCCCCACACGCTGCTGGGTCTGCTCGTGGGCTTCGCCTTCATGGTCATGACGGTGAGTACCATCACGGCCATGGGCTGTGCCGATGAGTATTGGAATAATTTCTCTTGGCCAGAGCAATTTTGGGCACTCATGTTGTTCCTCATGGTAGCCGTTGGGGAGGAAGTCATGTCCCGCGGTGTGATCTTCAGGCTCATTGACGAGCGCTGGGGCACCTGGGTGGCACTGATTGTGTCAGCGTTGATCTTCGGCTTTGGCCACATTTCCAACGACAATTCATCGTGGTGGGCATCGCTCGCCATCGCCATCGAGGCGGGCTTGCTGCTGGGCGCGGCCTACAAGTGGTCAGGCAACCTGTGGGTCCCCATCGGCATCCACTGGGCATGGAACTACACCCAGAGCAACATCTTCGGGCTGGCGGTCTCGGGCAACGAAATGGAGAGCCACGCGCTCACGACCATCGTTGATGGACCCGACATCATCACGGGTGGCGCTTTTGGCCCCGAGGCCTCCATCATCACCGTCATCCTCGGCATTGTCGTCACGCTCGTTCTATTGAGCAACTGCCGCCGATAAAGTTTCACTAACGCCTGTTCGACACAACTATATCCCGACATTCATCACGTCATTCCCTACACGACCTTGTAGAGGGTGTGTCATAATTTATTTGCTGGAATATTAACCGCCCTGCGGGCGGGAAAACTTGTGCAAACCGAAAGCCATGAAGTTTACTTCAATGGCTGAGGTGCCGCCAAGTTTCGGGAAATTAAGACAAATTTTGTATTAAAATTATAATAATTAAAATTTTTATTTAATTTATTAAATAATTTGTTTTAATTTCTCGGCCGTAGGCCGATATATGTAGCGGCATTGCAATTATGACACAGCCCCACAACCCACGACAATCTAATAGATTACGTCTTAACAACTCAAGAGACGCAAAATTTTGCGTCTCTACTGATTGTGCACGTTGATAATCAACGCTTTTACTTTGCTGCAACGAGTTAGTTTCTTGCCTAACTCATGTAAGGGTTAACCCTGCTATGGCGCGCGTCAATACTGCTCGTCGGCGTTGGGGAAATCGCCGCTCTTCACATCGCTGATGTAGTTGCCCACGCTGTCGATAATCTGCTCTCCCAGGTTGTTATAGACGCGCAAGAATTTGGGCTTGAACTCGCGGTTCAGTCCCAGCATGTCGTGCAACACGAGCACCTGACCGCTGCAAGCGCCACCACCGCCAATGCCGATGGTGGGCACCGAGATGGACTGGGTGACCTTGGCCGCCAGTGTGGCGGGAATTTTCTCGAGCACGATGCCGAAGCAACCGATCTCGGCCAGCACCTTGGCGTCGGCCAGCAGGCGGGTGGCCTCGGCCTCATCCTGGGCACGGGTGGAATAAGTGCCAAACTTGTTGATGCTCTGCGGCGTAAGGCCCAGGTGGCCCATCACGGGGATACCGGCACGCAGGATCATCTCAATCGCTGGACGCATCTCGCGTCCACCCTCCAGCTTCACACCGTCGGCCCCAGTTTCCTGCATGATGCGCACAGCATTACGCTGAGCATCCATGGGGTCGCCCTGATAGGTACCGAAGGGCATGTCAACGATGACCATCGCGCGCTTGACGGCACGAACCACCGTGCGGCCATACACAATCATGTCGTCGATGGTGATGGGAATGGTCGTGGCATTGCCCTGCATGACGTTACTGGCGCTATCACCCACAAGGATGATGTCGATGCCGGCTTGGTCAACAAGAGTGGCCATGGTGAAATCATAGGCGGTAATCATCGCGATTTTCTCGCCTGCTAAACGCATGTCGGCGATGCGTTTGGTGGTGACCTTGCGCGGGTCTGATACGGTATAAGTTGACATGACTGAATTCAGTTTGTTTCGGTTATTATTTAAAGCGGCAAAGATAGTGCAAGCCGAACGGAATGGCAAGAAAAATTCATTTTTTCTTACATTCCTGAGGCGCAGCCTATCTTACCCGAGCCACAGGCAAGTGAAAAGTGCTTGTTATATGTGCAAAAATCAAAATTTGACTCGATAATACACCAAAAAAAACTTAAATCGACCGACTATTCGGATATTTTGCCTAATTTTGACGCGCAAAATCAAAGTTATATCGTTTAAAATTATTATTGAAATTATGAAGAAGATCTTATTATCTCTCATTTTGATGGCATTTGCCGCCACCACAATGACTGCTCAAACTGCAACCCAGCCCGCCGCTCAAGTCAAGAAAGAATGCTGCAAGAACAAGAAGATGGACGGCAAGAAGTGTGACAAACCCGCCGATCAGCAGTGCCCCGACTGCAAGGCTCAGGCCGCCAAGCAGTGCGACAAAGCCGCCAAGCAGTGCGACAAGGCTACAGGCATGAAACATGAGTGCAAGAAGGCTGAAGGTATGAAGCACGAGTGCAAGGAAGGCAAGAAGCATGAATGCAAGAAGGCCGAGGGCATGAAGTGCGACAAAGCCAATGCCGAGAAGAAGGACTGCTGCAAGGACAAGAAGATGGACGGCAAGAAGTGCGACAAGCCCGCCGACCAGCAGTGCCCCGACTGCAAGGAGAAAGCCAAAAAGAACTGATATCTTATCAGTAAATTCTTGCCTTATACCTGATTACTCAGGGCAAAAGACGAGGGTGTGTATTTGACACATCCTCGTCTTTTGTCATAATAACGAGCAACATAATGGTTGGGAACCATTTAGATTTTTATGGCTACACAAAAGCGCCAATCACTTTATTATCAAGATTTTAATTTTGAATTTAATTTAGATTTTTATTAAGAGCTATTTGGCAGGTGGCGTCATTGTTATAATTTTGTGAAAAACATCATTATTTAATACGTTATAACAATGAAGAAAATTTCCACTTTACTCAATCTCGCTGCCGCTGTGCTGCTCATGAGCGCATGGGGCGGCACTGCTTGGGCCCAGGGCACCCCGCAGTTCACTGCCGATGCTCCTCAGGTGACCCAGGACTTTGACGGCATGTTTGATGGCGGCGCAGCCACCCTCAACATGCCCGAGGGATGGCGTGTAGAGCGCCAGATGAACGCTCCGCGCACTGTGGGCAGCTTTGCTAGCGCCTCGGCCAGCGTGATGTACACTGGTGGCACCAGCCTGGCCAGCGACGCCTCTAACGGCACCTGGAACTTCCTGTCCAGCAGTGACCCCAGTGACTGCTCGGTGGGAGGCTTGTCCACCACCGTGAGCAATGGCACCCGTTGCATTAACGTGATGACCTGCCTCAACAACGCTAGCGACGAGGCCATCACCAAGTTGACCTTCAACTATGACATCGAGAAGTACCGCGACGGCGACAACCCCGCTGGTTTCGCTGTGCAGCTCTATGTATCGACCGATGGCGAGACTTGGACTAACGCGGGCGAGGATTTCTACACCTATTTCGCCCCCGATGCCGCTACCCAAGGAGCCGCTGTCGTGCCCATCAGCACAACGGCCATCACTGGCAAGCAGCTCATGGTTGACCTGGCTACGGGCGGCAACCTTTATCTGGCCTGGAACATCAGTGTGGCCAGTGGTACCAGCCCCAACAAGGCCATGGGACTGTCAATTGACAATGTGGTCATCGACGCCACCTTTGCCTCCCAGGACCAGTCCTGCTACATCTACGTCGAGGATGTGACCAAGTGGAGTGCCCTCTACATGGCTGCCGATGGCGGCGAGGCTCAGTTGCCCGCCAGCAGCGCGATAGTCAACGGCGTGACCTACAAGGTATGGCCCATCGACATGGACGGTGCCGAGCACACGCTCGCCTTCAGCGACAATAACGGGAGCAGCTTGACCACGGCAATCAATGCCAGCCGTGACTACTACCTGTGCCTTACCAGCGATGCAATCAACGAGATTCTAGACCCTCAGAACTATGAAGGCTATGTTGACCCCACTCGTCCCCCGTTTGTCGCATCAGGCATCTACCTGCGTGGCGAGGTGAACAGTTGGGGCTCCCCCGCCGACTGGGAATTTAGCGACGAGGGCAATGGCACCTATGTGCTCTATGACAAGGAATTAAGCGGACAATTCAAGATTGCCGATGCCAGCTGGAGCAGCGCATGCAACTACGGCAGCAACGGCACTAGCGTGCAGATGGGCATCCCCTACAGCCTCGTGCTGGGCACCAACGACAACATCTCGTGCGGCGGCAACACCTATGTGTGCAAGCGCATTGTGGTGACCATCAACAACGGTGCCGCCACCCTGCTGCTCGAGAGCGATGACGACGACACGGGCCTGACCTCGGTCTATGTCATCGGCGACAACAATGGCTGGAACTACATGGACACCTCGGGCGAGCTCACGCTCGACCACGACAAGGTCTTCACCGGCCAGGTCACCATGCCTGCCGTGGGCGACGGCTATAGCCACTGGCGCATCTATCAGCGCCTAGGCATGGGCGGCGTCTGGGGAGCCGAGAGCGACCTCACGGGCGACAACACCAGCGGCACCCTCATCAAGGGCGCTACCGGCAAGGTATCGACCGCGCCTGGCACCTATGACATGACCTTCAACCTCGAGACAGGCGAATACACCTTAACGCTGGCAGCCTCGACCCCGACCACGATGACCCTGCAGCCCAGCGACGTGGTGCTCGTGCCCGAGTTGCCCGAGCAGGTCAAGGTGCTCTCGCTCAACAACAGCCTCATTTATTATAATGACCAGGATGCTGTCTTCAACAACATCGCAGCAGCGATGGGCAAGGACGCCAACTGGACCAAGCACACCCTGCTGGGCAAGTCGCTCAAAACCCACTGGGATGAGGGCGACGGCGTGGCCGAGGATGGCAACCCCGGTGCTAAGATGCTCGTGCGCAGCGAGGCCTGGAGCCACATCATCCTGCAAGAGCAGAGCTCACTGCCCCGCACCGACATCGAGACCTTCCGCGCCAACGTGAAGCGCTGGGTGGACTACATCCGTGAGTATTGCCCCAATCCCAACGCCATTATCATCCTGCCCATCAACTGGGCCTATAGCGGCGACTGGGAGAACTACACCGCCTTTAACTCGACCTTTGTCAAGAATTACCAGGACGTGGCCCTTGACCTGGGCGTGACGTTGTGCCCCGTGGGCGTCGCCTATCAGGCAGTCTATGACAACGAGGGCAGCCAGGGCACGCTCACCTGGTTCCTCGATGACCGCCACCCCACCCTCAAGGCTACCTACATGGCCGCAGCCATGGAGTATGGCCTCATCTTCGGTGACGATCCTGCTAACATCACTTGGGCACCCAGCGGCATCACCAGTGCCGACGCGGCAGCCATGCGCCAGTATGCCAGCACGGCACTGAACGACTTCACCAACTACGTGGACCACACTGCCGGCCAGGTGCACTACAAGGTGACCGTGCGCGACCAGTTCGGCATGGAAATCGATGCTCCCGAGCCCATCGTGATGACCCTGAGCGACGGTGGCGACATGAGTGATGACTTTGTCTTCACCACCGATGGCACCAACGGTGAATATACCGTAACCGCCACCACTGGCAACTTTACCCAGACGGCTCAAGTCAAGGTAGCGACAGCCCTCACCGAGGTTGTCACCTACCCCGCCATCGAGCTGAACGAGGATGTACTCACTGCCAGCGAGAACTTCGACGGCATCGGCAGCGAGGGACCGACGGCGCTGCCCGCAGCTTGGCGCATCGACCGCATCCTCACCGCCCCGCGCACCGTGGGACGCTTTGACCAGGCCGACGAGCAGACCATGTATAGCGGCGGCGTGAGCCTGCCCAGCAATGCCTCCAACGGCACTTGGAATTTTGGTGATAACGCGGGCACTGACCGTGCCCTGGGCGGCATCTCGACGGGCGTGGCCAATGCAACCCGCTGTGTCAATGTCTATGCCCACCTGCTCAACACGGGCACAAAGGACATCGAGAACGCCAACATCGCCTATCAAGTGGAGAAATACCGCAAGGGTAGCAACAGCGCTGGCTTTGCCGTACAGTTGTACTACTCGATTGACGGACGCAACTGGACCAGCGCGGGTAACGATTTCTACACCTACCTCGCTCCTGACAGCGAGACCGCGGGCTATGAGACCGTACCCGGCGAGACCATTCCCGTGACTGGCGTGCTGCCCACTAAGGTTTCGCGCGGTTGCGACCTCTACCTGGCTTGGAACATCGGCGTGGCTAGCGGAACAACCTGCAATGCGGCCATGGCTCTGGGTATCGACAACTTCACCCTCAGCGGCGAATTGCCCAAGATTCCCGTAGCACAGCACTACATCTTTGTCGACGACCAGACGGGTTGGGATGCCCTAGGCCTCTATGCATGGGGTGACAGCGAACTCTTCGGCGCTTGGCCCGGCGAGGCCAGTGTGGGCGATTCCATTGTCAACGGCGTGAATTACAAGGTGTTCCTGCTCGACGCTAACAGTGGCAATTACCACCTGATTTTCAATAACTGGAACAATGGCCTGCAGTTGCCCGACTATGACATCGTCGCCAACCGTGACTACTTCTTCACCATCACGGCCAGTGACGTGACCGAGCACAATGCCACCGTGGTCGAGAACATCATCGACGTGGCACCTAGGATCATCACTCGTGGCAACGTGGCCATCTATCCTGGTGCGATCACCGTCTATAACATCAACGGCCAGGCAGTTGCCAATGGCAAGGACACAGTGACCCTGCAACATCTGTCCCGCGGCATCTACATCATCCAGGGCCGCAGCGGCAGCAATGTTGACACCATCAAAGTGACCATCAATTCATAACCAGTTAATAATTCATTTAATGATGATGGCTGTTGCACCTCCACGTGCAGCAGCCATTTTCCGTCATCAACCCTGCTATAATCTGCCACGAAAGGACAAAAACCAACCTTCATGGCAAAATATAAGGTTCTTCTTATTGAAAACTCTCTTTAGTTGAATAGGTCGTCAAGTATCACCTCATTGTTGACGATACCACTATGGGCGTTCCTCTCCAATCCATAGGTAGTGACAAATGTAAGCTGAATCGATTTCCGTTTCTCGGCTGTTGCCATGAAACGTGCCAACTTATTGCGCAGATTCATTTCATAATTCTTGTCAATGCTATAGATAGCCACACTGAATTTCATCTCACACAGGTTAATGGTGTTATCTGCTCGGTCGATAACCAAATCAATTTGGGCGCCAGGTCCTGTTTTGTCGCTTCGCCAGGCATATTCACTGCTGTTGATGCCACTTATACCTAATTTGTGCTTGATTTGATCAATATGGCTCAAAGCGAGCAATTCAAACGTCAGCCCAGCCCATGAATAAAATGCTGGTGTTCCCTGAATGCCATTCCAATTGCTTTTCGCCTTTTCGGCAAGGAAATGAAAGTAGAATAAAGTGAAAAAGTCGATGAGTTGATAAAGTGTGCTGTCGTTTCGTGCCGCCTTATAATTCTTGTACTTGCGGATAAAACCACACCATTCAAGATTCTTTAATATCGTCGTTAGCCCGTTACCTGATGGCAATGAGGTTGCCTTGATAATTTCGCTGCGGTTCATGCCCAATTTCTTTTTGCTCAATGCCTCAATAACCTTGATATAATCATCAGAATTCTTAAATAAAGCGGAATACAGGTTAGAGAACTCGCGTGTCAGTAAACCATTGGGCCTGAATAACAATTCATCGATATTCTGTGCTAAGCTCAGCCGCTCATCCAGCATGTCTAAATAGTAAGGGATGCCCCCCATAATCATATAATTTACCGCAATGTCATACCTAGACAGATTGAACCCACGCGATTGCAGGAATTGTTCACTTTCAATAAGGGTGAATGGCTCGAGGAAAAGTTGATAGGTTAATCGGTTGTGCAACCCACCATGGTTATTGATGAGCTTGTCCATCATCCATGATGTGGCAGACCCACACACTACTAGCACAATATCATGCCTTCCTGATGCCCATGAGTTCCAGAAGTGCTCCAATGCTGACATGAAGCCAGAGCGTGGCGTATCCATCCAGGGTAATTCATCTAGCAGGATAACCTTGCGCCCCTGCTTGGACTGCTTGATGAGTTCTCGTAGCAGAGAGAAAATGTCAATCCAATCTTTGGGGGCAACCGGCTGATGAGGAAGCCCAAATTCGATTAAGTCCTCATAGAATGATTTGATCTGCCTCGACATCCTGTCATTTGCCAATCCTGCCGTTTGGAAAACCAGTTCATTTTCAAAAAATTCCTTGATTAAGAATGTCTTGCCCACACGACGACGACCGCACACAGAGACGAATTCTGACCTACTAGAATTGAAAATACGCTCCAAAAGAGCCTTTTCTTTTTCTCGACCGATAATATTTTCTTTCATGACAGTATGGTGTTATATTTTGCCACAAAGGTATAAAAAATATTATTCGTGGCAAAATATAGTCTATAATTTGCCACGAAAGGACAAAAACCAGCCTTCGTGGCAAAATATAACAAATTTGTCCTTCTTCCAACCTCCCCAACCGCGCATCCCCCCATAGCTTCTATAACATCCCTAACACCTAAAACCTCCAGACGGTACCGTGGACCCTGGCTCCGCTACGGTCTGTTTCATCCGTTCTCTCCGTCCCATGGTAAATGCGCCGGCCCATTTAACCTCTATACTCTAGCTTCGCGGCTAGGCGTCTTTGCGTGAGGCCAGGAAGCGGATGCCCTCAGACAACTCAGATTATTCAGTTGTTATTATAGTGAGCGGATGCCATTAGTATTATTCGTGTAATGAGTGGACAGTTTAGAGCGCAGATGCCGCACTCTAAAGCCTGAAAAAGACTTGATACATGTCACATAAATCTTCAATATTGTCCTAAATTGCGTTAATGGTTTGTCGGGTTGGGCAAAATGTCGTAATTTCGCACTTGTAAAACAAGT
>Ga0247611_10001426_pt1 | contig 42519 bp, 27 predicted proteins | sample 177DNAGHGhighgp2_FD_192422 | JGI IMG/M metagenome (GOLD analysis project Ga0247611, IMG submission 192422) | Sheep rumen microbial communities from Palmerston North, Manawatu-Wanganui, New Zealand - 1770 DNA GHGhigh gp2 | ecosystem: Host-associated > Mammals > Digestive system > Stomach > Rumen... | reverse complement strand
GGCAAGTATTATCCCAAGGCAGTAGAGAAGGATACCATCACGCTCCGAGGTCTGGCCAAGCACATGAGCGAGCACCAGTGCGTGTATAGCCGAGACATCATCGAGGGTGTGCTCATCAAGATGGCGAGCTGTATGATCGAGCTCATCGCACAGGGCAACCCCATCAAGATCGACGGGCTGGGTATCTTCTGGCCTACCGTTGAGAGCACCAAGGAGGGTATCACCAGGGCAGCCCTGCTGGAGGGTAAGTGGAACGCGAACACTTACGTGAAGGGCGTGCACATCCGCTTCCGTCCTGAGGGTGTCAGCGATGATGACATCACTTCGCGCACCTTTAAGGATATGTGTTCGCTGAGCACTTATGGTGTGGAGGAGAAGATCGACCTCACCCCCGAAGAGACCGATCCCTCGAAGAAGAAGTTCATCAAGAAGGTCACCCCGCTGGAGGACTGGATCATGGAGCAGCAGACGCAGAATCCTTAACCGAAGGGAGGTGAACCAAAATGAAGAAACGCATCATCGAGATTGCAGTGAAGGTCATAGTAGCTGCACTCACGGCCTTCTTGACGGCCATTACGACCACTTCGTGCATGGGGCACGGCCCGATCATACTCTGAATAATTGGGGCTCGCAGTATTAGGCTGTGAGCCTCTTTTTTTATTAAGGATCAATTGCGGCGGGGCCTCTCGATGATGATGTTGTAGGATCACTTGCGGCGGGGCCTCTCGCTAGGGTCAGGGCCTGACGAGAAAGTCGCAAGCGACTTTACGTCAGTACCAGACCCCATCGAGAGGCGGTTGCGGCAGGGGCAGAGCCCGGTGAGAGGCGGGCTGCGGCTGCGAGAGCCCGGCGAGAGGCGATGCGGCGGTGAGAGGCGTTCTTATATTACCTGGTGAAGATTAGGGATGCAGCGTAAATCCAAGAACCAGGTATGCCTTCTGCGAGCAGGGGTTGCCTGTCACCTGGGCAAAGAGCGGGATTGAGAACGAATCGGTGATCCTGATGTCCTTCGTAGCCCGCAGCGAGAGGTTGGTAACGGCGAAGCCCGTCGTGCCGTAAAATGTGGTGGCGTAAGGGACAGCACCTGCCGTCGCCGTCCAGTCGCATGTGGCAAGCTTGAACGGGACGCTGGCTTCGACATAACTGCTATAGGCTCGTTTGCCGCTCTTGTTCTCGCCATCGTTGCCCGCAAAATTGGTGTACCACTGTAGTGAGGCAAAGCCGAAATCGTAGCCTACATTGGCCTCGAAGATGTGGTTGGTGCCGTGGGCATCGTACTTGAAATAGCGCGCATCGGGATCAAGGCCTGCGCTGAACCAGTAATCCGTGATGCCAATGTTGAAACCGCTGGCAGCGTAGGCGAGGGTCAGGTCAAATTCCTTCACATCATCAGGATCCGTCAGTCCGTAACTGCCCCAGGCACTCAGGCTCAGGCCTTTATATCCCACGCCGAGCGTAGGCTGAACTGCTGCACTTCCGGCATCCAAACCACGCCAGATATAACTACTCACGAAATCGCCACTAATCGTCGCTTCAATCTTATCCTGCGCATGGGCGGTCGCCACTGCGACCAGACTCCATGCCAATAAAACAATCTTCTTCATAGTTCCTCAAATTTTTACATTGTTACATTTCTAAATTTTTACATTGTTAATTGTAGCAAGCCTCACCGTGTTCGTAGATGTCGAGGCCTTCTTCTTCGATTCGTTTGTCTACGCGCAGTCCGTGCAGCTTCTTGATGCCATAGAACAGTGCAAATCCGCAGGCTGCTGCCCAGAGATCGATCACGAGGATGCCGAACAACTCAGCGCCGAAGAATCCCCATCCGAATCCGTAGAAAGCACCATTCGAAGTGGACAGCAGACCCGTCATCAGCGTACCGAGGATGCCGCAGACACCATGTACCGACGAAGCGCCGACAGGGTCATCGATATGCAGCACATGGTCGATGAACTCGATGGCATAGACGAGCACAACGCCACACACAAGTCCGATGACAACAGCACCAAGGGGAGAGACAAGGTCGCAGCCTGCCGTGATACCTACCAGACCTGCGAGCACACCGTTGAGCGTCAGTGAGAGCGAGGGTTTGCCATACTTCAGCCACGTGATGAACATCGTGGCGACTCCGCCTGCTGCCGCTGCAAGGTTGGTGGTGAGGAAGACATGCGAGATAGCCACACGGTTCACCTCGCCGGAGGCTGCCAGCTGTGAGCCCGGGTTGAAGCCAAACCATCCCATCCAGAGGATGAATACGCCCAATGCCGCCATCGTCAGGTTATGACCGGGAATGGCGCGGCTCTTGCCGTCGCTGGCATATTTGCCGATTCGGGGGCCAAGCGCCATTGCTCCCATCAGCGCCAGCACGCCGCCCACACTATGCACGATGGCAGAACCGGCAAAGTCGTGGAACACATCGCCGAATGTGGACATCATAAAGCCATCGGCCGCATCATTGCAGAGCCAGCCTCCGCCCCAGGTCCAATGCCCTTCGATGGGATAGATGAACAGTGAGATGATGGCACTGTAGATGAGATACATCGAGAACTTCGTGCGCTCGGCCATCGCACCACTGACGATGGTGGCAGAGGTGGCACAGAACACCGTCTCGAATACCAGAAAGCCCTCTACGGGCAGATCGCCCTTATAGAAACTCAGATCGCCCCAGTTAGGCGCACCAATAAAACCTGCACCCTCGCTGCCGAACATGAATCCGAAGCCGAGGAAGAAGAACAGCAGGGAGCCGAACATGAAGTCGACGAAGTTCTTCATCAGGATGTTTGCCGTGTTCTTACCGCGCGTAAAACCTGCCTCACACAGCGCAAAGCCAGGCTGCATCCAGAAAACCAACATGGCTGCCAACAGCATCCATACAGTATCGAGTGATAATCCAATTTCGTTCATAATCTTTGCATTTTACATGTTTTACATTTTTACATTACTTCTTGTCGCGCAGCACGGTGTCGCCGTGTTCGCCCGTGCGGATACTCCAGGTGTCGATCATGTCGCTCACGAAGATGCGACCGTCGCCCACCTCGCCTGTATGCGCCACATCGAGGATGACCTTCACCGTAGGCTCCACCAGCGGATCGCGGCACACGATGGTCAGCGCCACGCGCTCGATCACATCCGTAGAATACTGCACGCCACGATAGATACGTTCCTGCCGGCTCTGGCCGATGCCGTGCACGTTATGGTACTCGAACCAGTCGATATCCGACTGCAACAGCGCCTCCTTCACATCCTCGAACTTCGTCTTACGGATAATTGCTTCAATTCTTTTCATACGCTTTGTTTCTTTTTACCTTATTTATTATTACTAACACTCTTCCTCTGTTGAGGATTACATTTTGATAATTATCGAGTGCAAAGGTAGTGCATTTTAATGCATATTTAATCAAATAACTTGCATTTTGATTGTTAAATCACCCTTTAGCTGTCATTTTGTAAAAACTAATATACTGTTCCAACGCCATTTCCTTACACTATGATTGATAATAAGCCATTTTCATTGCAAAACGTCAGCAATCCACGTATTGTGTGCGGACACGCTGCTCACTGCGCTTTTCTCATGGATGACAAAGCTTTGATTTTTGAGCAAAATGACAAAATGTACAGAATACACCAAAAGAAACAGTCATTTGATATCAGTATGAAAGAAAACTAGCCAAAATTATAGCAAAATGTCAGAAAACCCAATTTTTAAGAATTAAAACGAAAGCAAAACGGCGGATAATCGGACAAAACGATATAACTTTGCAGCCAAAAACAGACATAGTGTTAGTTAAAGTAAGGATAATATGACAAATTGCAAACTTCAAGTACAAAAACAGGAGCAGCACAAAGGTCTCTATCAAACAGCCTACGAGCACGATGCATGCGGTGTGGGTATGGTAGTCAACATTCACGGCGGTAAGAGCCATGAACTGGTGGATCATGCGCTGAAGGTGCTTGAGAACATGGAACATCGTGGCGCCGAGACGCGCGACAAGACCGGCGACGGTGCCGGTATTATGGTTCAGATTCCCCATGAGTTTATTCTGCTGCAAGGCATCCCCGTACCTGAGAAAGGAACTTACGGCACAGGACTGGTGTTTCTGCCCAAGGACGAACAGGCCCAGCAGGATATCCTCTCAGTGATGATTGAGGAGATTGAGCGCGAGGGACTGCAGCTGATGCATCTGCGCACCGTACCTACGAACCCGGAGGTGCTGGGAGCAGCGGCCCGAGAGGTAGAGCCCGACATCAAGCAGATCTTCGTGAAAAGAGGGTTCTCCCCCGTCCCCTCTTCAGGCAGAGAAGGCGGCGACTATGCCCAGGACGAGGAAGCGGAGCTCAACAGGAAACTATATACCATCAGGAAAAAGATTGAGCGCAGGATAGACGACAAGGACTTCTATATCTGTTCGCTCTCCAGCAAGAACATTATTTATAAAGGTATGCTGACGAGCGGACAGCTGCGCCGCTACTTCCCTGACTTGTCGAATGACTACTTTACAAGCGGACTGGCGCTGGTGCACTCGCGTTTCAGCACAAACACATTTCCGACGTGGTCGCTGGCCCAGCCCTTCCGCTTGTTGGCACATAACGGTGAGATCAACACCATTCGCGGCAATCGCGGCTGGATGAAGGCGCGCGAGAGTGTGCTCAGCAGCGAGGCCTTGGGCGACATCAAAGAGCTGAGCCCCATCGTGCAGGAGGGCATGAGCGACTCCGCCTCGCTCGACAACGTGTTTGAGTTCCTCATGATGAGCGGACTCTCGCTGCCCCAGGCAATGGCCATCCTCGTGCCGGAATCGTTCAACGACAAGAACCCCATCAGTGAGGATCTGAAGGCATTCTATGAGTACCACTCTATCCTGATGGAGCCTTGGGACGGTCCTGCAGCACTGCTCTTCAGCGACGGTCGCTATGCGGGTGGCATGCTCGACAGAAACGGTCTGCGCCCCAGTCGTTACACGATTACCAAGCAGGGACTGATGGTGGTGGCCTCAGAGGTGGGCGTGATGGATTTCGAGCCGGGTGATGTCGTCGCCAAAGGGCGTCTGCAGCCAGGAAAGATCCTGCTCGTCGATACCCAGGAAGGCAGGATCTACTACGATGGCGAGATCAAGGAGCAGCTGGCCAAAGCCCATCCTTACCGGGAGTGGCTGAACGAGAACCGCGTACAGCTGGAGAAACTCAAAAGCGGCCGAAAGGTGGACAACAGCGTCAGCGATCTTGGGCGCAGGCTGGTGCAGTTCGGCTATGGTCAGGAGGACATCGACAAGACCATCATCCCGATGGCCACTGCAGGTCAGGAACCTGTGGCAGCGATGGGTAACGACACGCCGCTGGCAGTGATCAGCGACCGTCCGCAGGTGCTCTTCAACTATTTCCGCCAGCAGTTCGCCCAAGTGACGAACCCCGCCATCGACCCCATTCGCGAGGAGCTGGTGATGAGTCTCACGGAATACATCGGTGCCGTAGGTACCAACATCCTGACGCCCGATGCCTCAAACTGCAAGATGGTCCGTCTGCCTCAGCCAATATTGACCAACACACAACTCGATATATTATGCAACATCCGCTACAAGGGCTTCAAGACCATCAAGCTCCCCATGACCTTCAGCATCTCTCCAACCAGAGCGGAGGGCGACTATGCACAGGCGGGAGAGGATTTACGGGCTGCGCTCGACAAACTCTGCAAGGATGCAGAAAAGGCGGTGGATGACGGTTATAACTACATTATCCTCACCGACAAGTGCGACTTAGTCCCCCTCTCTGATTGGAGAGAGAACGGGGGAGAGGCCTACATCCCGTCGCTGCTGGCTGTGAGCGCCGTGCACCACTATCTGATCAATGTGGGCAAGCGCGTGCAGACGGCGCTGATCGTAGAGAGTGGCGAGATCCGCGAGACGATGCATGCAGCCCTGCTGTTGGGCTACGGTGCCTCAGCCTTATGTCCATATATGACCTTCGCCATCCTCGACGACTTGGTGAAGCGCAACAAGATACAAGAAGAATATGCAACGGCCGAGGCGCACTACATCAAGGCCGTAGACAAAGGCCTGAAGAAGATCATGAGTAAGATGGGTATCTCTACCATCCGCTCCTATCGCGGTGCGAAGATCTTTGAGAGCATCGGACTGGGTGAGGATCTGCTGCGCCGTTATTTCGGCACGGAGGTGAGCACCATCGGCGGCATCGGACTGAAAGAGATTGCCCGCGATGCCCTCCGTCTGCAAGCAGAATCGTGTTCTGCCTCCACACTGAAGAACAACGGACTGTTTGCCTGGCGTAAAGACGGCATCAAGCACGCCTGGAACCCGGAGACAATTGCCAAGCTGCAACTGGCCACACGGCAGGGCAGCTATGAGAAGTTCAAGGAGTGGGAAAAACTCGTCGACGAGAAGGAATCGCCTATCTTCATCCGCGACTTCTTCAGCTTCAAGCGTGCAGACAAGCCCACGCCCATTGACGAGGTAGAGTCCGTAGAGAGCATCGTGAAGCATTTCGTGACAGGTGCCATGAGTTTCGGTGCCCTGAGTATTGAGGCCCACGAGGCACTGGCGCTGGCCATGAACAAACTTGGCGCCCGAAGCAACACTGGCGAGGGCGGTGAGGATAATGCCCGCTATCACACAGAAGTGGACGGTGTCAGTCTGAGCAGTAAGACGAAGCAGATAGCCAGCGGACGTTTTGGCGTGACGGCAGAGTATCTGGTAAATGCAGAAGAGATACAGATCAAGGTGGCTCAGGGTGCGAAACCCGGTGAGGGCGGACAGTTGCCCGGCTTCAAGGTCAACGACATCATCGCCAAGACGCGTCACGCCATTCCCGGTATCTCGCTCATCTCGCCGCCGCCTCATCACGACATCTACTCTATCGAAGACCTGGCACAGCTCATCTTCGATCTGAAGAATATCAACCCCACGGCTGCCGTCAGTGTCAAACTGGTAGCAGAGAGTGGCGTAGGAACGATTGCCGCAGGTGTGGCGAAGGCAAAGGCTGATCTTATCGTGATCAGCGGTGCCGAGGGTGGTACTGGTGCCTCGCCTGCTTCGAGCATGCGTTTTGCGGGCATCTCACCCGAGATAGGACTCGCCGAGACGCAACAGACGCTGGTGATGAATGGCTTGCGGAATCAGGTACGTCTGCAGACTGACGGTCAGCTGAAGACTGCCAAGGACGTGATTATCATGGCGATGCTGGGTGCCGACGAGTTCTCGTTTGGTACGTTGCCGCTGATCGTGCTGGGTTGCGTGATGATGCGTAAATGTAATACGAATACCTGTCCGATGGGTGTCGCTACCCAGAATCCCGAACTGCGCAAGCACTTCGAAGGGCGTGCCGAGTATGTGGTGAACTACTTCACGTTCCTGGCTCAGCAGGTACGCGAATATCTGTCAGAGATCGGCGTACATAGTCTGAAGGAGATTATCGGGCATACGGAATTCATTGAAGCCTCCCCCAATGGCGCAGATGCTTCCAATGATGCGGATGCCAAGTGGCGGACGATAGATTTCGGGCGGCTGCTGCATAGGCCTGAAAGGCGAAAGATGGACGGCGACACGCCGGCAATGGACACACAGGCACTCTATTGGGATCGCGGGGCTTACACGCAGGTGACAGGCGTCTTGGATGAGCGGATCATCAAAGATGCACAAGCAGCGATAGACCATCAGGAGGAGGTGACACTCGACTACGCCATCAAGAATACCGATCGTGCCTTAGGTACGATGCTCAGTGGTGTCATCGCCAAGAAGTACGGCGAAGAGGGATTGCCCGATGCCACGATCAAGATTAAGTTCAAGGGGTCGGCAGGTCAGAGTTTTGGCGCCTTCGCCGTGAAAGGGTTGGACATCCGTCTGGAAGGCGAGACCAACGACTATTTCGGCAAGGGACTCAGTGGTGGCCGTATCTCTATTCTGCCTCCTGCCCGCAGGAGCGATGACTACAAAGCCGAAGAGAACATCATCGCCGGAAATACGGGACTTTATGGTGCCACCAGCGGCGAACTCTATATCAACGGTAAGGTGGGCGAGCGCTTCGGTGTGCGCAACTCTGGTGCCATCGCCGTGATTGAAGGTGCCGGCGACCACTGTTGCGAGTATATGACTGGTGGCCGTGTGGTGGTATTGGGCAAGACTGGGCGCAACTTCGCTGCCGGCATGAGTGGTGGCGTCGCATACGTCTACGACCCGGACCATACCTTCGACTACTTCTGCAATATGGATATGGTAGAGCTCTCGCTCGTAGAGGACAGTGTTTCGCGTAAGGAACTGCTCGAGCTCATCCGCCAGCATTATCTGCACACAGGCAGTGCCCTCGCAGGGCGTATGCTCGACGACTGGCATCGCTATATCGAAGACTTCATCCAGGTAGTACCCATCGAGTACAAACGGGTGCTCGAAGAGGAGAAGATGGCCCGTCTGCATGAAAAGATTGCCGACATCCAGCGAGACTACTAAGGGAAAATGTAAAAATGTAAAAAAACAAATCTTTCAATATGGGTAATCCGAAAGCATTTTTAGAGATACATCGTCAGGAGGCTGGTTACCGCCCCATTCACGATAGAATCCACGACTTTGGCGAGGTGGAGCAGACGCTGAGCACCCGCGAGCGTAAATTGCAGGCCTCGCGCTGTATGGACTGTGGCGTGCCCTTCTGCCACTGGGCTTGTCCGTTGGGCAATAAGGCACCAGAATGGAACGATGCGCTATACAAAGGAGACTGGGAACTGGCTTATCGCCTGCTCAACAGCACCAATCCTTTCCCAGAGTTCACAGGCCGCATCTGTCCTGCACTCTGCGAGAAAGCCTGTGTGCTCAACCGTTTTAACCATGAGCCGACCACGAACCGCGAGGATGAGTGCGCCATCACTGAGGCTGCCTTCCGCGAAGGGTATATCACGCCGCGCACCGACATCAAGCGCAATGGCAAGAAGGTGGCCGTCATCGGTGCAGGTCCTGCAGGACTCGCTGCTGCCAACGAGCTGAACCAGAGGGGCTACACGGTGACTGTCTTCGAGAAGAACGAAGCTGCCGGCGGCCTATTGCGCTACGGCATCCCCAACTTCAAGCTTAACAAGGCCGTCATCGACCGTCGCATCAGCATCCTGGAGGCCGAAGGCATCACGTTCAAATATGGAATAGAAGCCTCCACCATCCCCCTCCAAAGGGAGGGGGCTATCAATGGCGCAGATGCTCCCCTCCTTTTGGAGGGGTCGGGGGAGGCTTACGCCGCCGTCGTCATCGCATCGGGCACTCCTACGGCGCGCGACCTCAAGGCCCCCGGGCGCGAACTCAAGGGCATACACTTCGCCCTCGAACTGCTCTCGCAGCAGAACCGCGTCCTAGCGGGTATGGAATTCTCCAAGGATGAACGCATCACTGCCAAGGGGAAGGACGTGCTCGTGATCGGCGGCGGTGATACGGGCAGCGACTGTATCGGTACTGCCCATCGCCAAGGCTGCAAGAGTGTCACACAGATAGAGATCATGCCTAAGCCCGTAGAAGGTCCAGAGGATCCGCAGAACCCTTGGCCAAACTGGCCACGAACCCTCAAGACGACTTCAAGCCACGAGGAGGGATGCATCCGTCGCTGGAACATCAACACCCTGGAATTCTTGGGTGAGAACGGCAAACTGACGGGTGTCAAGGTGCAGGAAATAGACTGGAAGCCCAATCCTGAAGGCGGGCGCCCCATCATGGTAGAGAAAGGCGAGCCCGAGATCATCAAGGCCGAGCTGGTGCTCCTGGCCATGGGGTTCCTCAAGCCAGAACATCCGGCGTATCCTGAGAACGTGTTCATCTGTGGCGACAGTGCCAACGGTGCCTCGCTCGTAGTGCGCGCGATGGCCAGCGGACTCCAGACAGCCCAGAAAGTAGACAGTTTCCTCAGGACTCAGCAAACAAAAAGTTGAATTTCTTTGGCCGTTTCTAACTTTTTGCTTACCTTTGCAACCGAAAACATTGCAAAAGGATAGCAAACTTTTAAAATTGATAGCAATATGAAAGAAAAGATAAGGTTTACCAAAATGCATGGTTGCGGCAATGACTACATTTATGTCAACCTGATGGAGCACGAGATCTCCAATCCGGAGGCAGCAGCCGTCGCCTGGAGCGACCGCCACAAGGGTATCGGTTCTGACGGACTGGTGCTCATCGACCGCAGCCACATGCCGGAAGCCGACTTCTCGATGCGTATTTTCAATGCAGACGGTTCTGAGGCTATGATGTGCGGCAATGCCAGCCGTTGCATCGGGAAATACCTCTATGAACGCGGACTGACGGATCAGACGGAAATACGGCTATTGACTCTCTCAGGCGTGAAGACACTCCTGCTCGACGTGAAGGACGGTACGGTGGAGAACGTCACGGTAGACATGCTTGAGCCTGCATTCGAGGATGACAGTCTGTTCGTAGCCCATCGCGGCATCGATAAAGGCGTGTTTGTATCCATGGGCAACCCTCACTTCGTCATCTTCACCGAGCATATCGATCAGGTGGGAGAGACGGGGCGCATCCTTGAGCAGCATCCCGCTTTTCCGGAGCGATGCAACATCGAGTTTGCACGTGTAGAAAGTCAGGATGTCATCCGCACCCGCGTCTGGGAACGAGGCAGCGGCATCACCCTGGCATGCGGTACGGGGGCTTGCGCCACCGCCGTCGCAGCAGCACTGACAGGAAGGGCAGGACGCAGATCGCAGATCGTGATGGACGGCGGAACGCTTACCGTCGAATGGCGGGAATCCGACAATCACGTCTACATGACAGGCCCTGCAACTTTCGTATTCGACGGAGAAATATAAACGACAAAGCGAAAACAACATAAAAACAATGGCACTAGTAAACATTCATTTCCTGAACCTGCAGGACAACTATCTGTTCGCCGACATTGCCAAGAAGGTGAATGCCTTCAAGGTGATGCACCCCAAGGCCGACGTCATCTCACTAGGCATTGGCGACGTGACACAGCCGCTGGCACCAGCCGTTGTCGAAGCCATGCACAAGGCTGCCGACGAGATGGGCACTGCCGAGGGTTTCCACGGATACGGTCCTGAGCAGGGTTACGATTTCTTGCGCGAGGCGATTCTGAAGAACGACTTCCTGCCGCGAGGCGTCCACCTCGGCGTCGACGAGATCTTCATCAACGACGGCGCGAAAAGCGACACCGGCAATTTTCAGGAACTATTGCATTGGGATAACTTCATTGGCGTGACCGACCCCATCTACCCGGTCTATATAGACTCCAACGTGATGATCGGGCGGTGCGGCATCTATCAGGAAGGCCGATGGACGAATGTGCAGTATATGCCCTGCACGGCAGAGAACGGCTTCGTGCCGCCACTCCCCTCAGGAAGACCCGTTGACGTGATATACCTCTGTTACCCCAACAACCCGACGGGAACAGTCATCACCAAGCAGGAATTGCGCAAGTGGGTGAATTACGCCCTGAAGAACGACGCCCTGATCCTCTACGATGCCGCCTATCAGGCCTATATCCGCAATCCGGAGATACCCCACAGCATCTATGAGATCCGCGGTGCGCGAAAATGCGCCGTCGAGTTCCACTCCTTCTCAAAGACGGCTGGCTTCACGGGTGTCCGCTGCGGCTATACAGTGGTACCGAAGGATGTAAGCGTCTCCACTTTCGAGGGCGAGCGCATCCCGCTGAACCAGTTATGGCGGCGCCGGCAGTGTACGAAATTCAACGGCACGAGCTATATCTCACAACGCGCTGCCGAGGCCATCTACACCCCAGAGGGCCGTCAACAGATACAGGCGACGATCGACTACTATATGGACAACGCCCAGCGGATGCTCACCAGACTGCGCGCCCTCGGCTATGAGGTCTATGGCGGCGAGAATGCCCCTTACATCTGGATGCGCACCCCCGACAGCATGGGATCCTGGCAGTTCTTCGAGGCACTGCTCTATGGGGCCAACGTTGTCTGTACCCCGGGCGTCGGTTTCGGCCCCAGCGGCGAAGGATACGTGCGCTTCACCGCCTTCAACAGTCACGAAAAGACAGAAGAAGCATTAACGAGAATAGAAAACTGGACAAAACAACATTAAACACAAACAATTATGGAAGCATTAAGATTTCAGGTTGTCGGTGAGGCATTCAAGAAGAAGCCCCTCGACGTAAAAACACCAAGTGAGAGACCGGCGAAGTACTTTGGCAAGAAGGTCTTCAACCGTGAGAAGATGTACAAGTATCTGCCAAAGGATGTCTACGAGACGATGATTGATGTGATGGACAACGGCGCGCGCCTGGACCGTCAGGTGGCCGATGTCGTGGCAGAAGGTATGAAGCAGTGGGCCACGGAGAACGGTGTGACCCATTATACACACTGGTTCCAGCCGCTGACAGAAGGTACTGCCGAGAAACACGACTCGTTTATCGAGCACGACGGCAAGGGCGGTATGGTAGAAGAGTTCACAGGCAAACTGCTTGTGCAGCAGGAGCCCGACGCCTCATCATTCCCCTCAGGCGGTATCCGCAGCACGTTCGAAGCCCGTGGCTACTCGGCATGGGATCCCACGTCGCCCGTATTCATCATAGACGATACACTCTGTATCCCCACCGTGTTCATATCCTACAGCGGTGAGGCACTCGACTACAAGGCTCCCCTGCTCCGCGCCCTCCATGCCGTGAACGTGGCAGCCACTGACGTATGCCATTACTTCGATCCCAGCGTCAAGAAGGTCACCTCCAACCTCGGATGGGAGCAGGAATACTTCTTGGTGGACGAAGGACTCTACGCTGCACGCCCTGACCTGCTCTTGACAGGACGCACGCTGATGGGACACGACAGTGCCAAGAACCAGCAGATGGACGACCACTATTTCGGCTCTATCCCCGAGCGTGTGGCTGCCTTCATGCGCGAGCTGGAGATTGAGGCACTCGAACTGGGCATTCCCTGCAAGACCCGCCACAACGAGGTGGCGCCCAACCAGTTTGAGCTGGCGCCGATCTTCGAGGAGACCAATCTGGCCGTCGACCACAACATGCTGCTCATGTCTGTCATGAAGAAGGTGGCCCGCAAGCATGGCTTCCGCGTGCTGCTGCACGAGAAACCCTTCGCAGGCATCAACGGTAGTGGTAAGCACAACAACTGGTCGTTGAGCACAGACAATGGCGTGCTGCTCCACGCACCCGGCAAGACTGCCGAAGCCAACCTCCGCTTCGCCACGTTCATCGTAGAGACCCTGATGGGTGTCTATAAGCACAACGGACTGCTGAAAGCCTCGATCATGAGTGCCACCAACGCCCATCGTCTGGGTGCCAACGAAGCACCGCCTGCCATCGTCAGCTCATTCCTCGGCAAGCAGGTGAGCGAACTGCTCGACCACATCGAGAAGGCAGACAAGGAAGACATCCTTGCCATGGCCGGCAAACAGGGACTGAAGATGGACATCCCCGAGATTCCGGAACTGTTCATCGACAACACCGACCGTAACCGCACATCGCCATTCGCCTTCACGGGCAACCGCTTTGAGTTCCGCGCCGTCGGCTCCGAGGCCAACTGTGCCAGTGCGATGATCGCCCTGAACAGTGCCGTCGCCGAGGCACTCGTCAACTTCAAGAAGCGCGTCGACGAGCGCATACCCGAGTTAACCAAGAAACTGGAGGGCACAGGCCATAGCGCCACCTTCCACGCCATCATCGACGTACTGCGCGAGGACATCAAGACCTGTAAGCCCATCCGCTTCGACGGCAACGGCTACAGCGACGAGTGGGTCGTTGAAGCCACCAGACGCGGCCTCGACGTCGAGAAGTCCTGCCCCGTCATCTTCGAGCGCTATCTCGACCCTGAGAGCATCGAGATGTTCGAGAGCCTGGGCGTGATGACGAAGAAGGAACTTGAAGCCCGCAACGAGGTGAAATGGGAGACCTATACGAAGAAGATACAGATCGAGGCCCGCGTTCTCGGCGACCTCTCGATGAACCACATCATTCCCGTAGCCACCCGCTATCAGAGCGCCCTGCTGAAGAATGTAGACAGCGTAGCGACAGCCTTCCCCGTCGACAAGGCCGAGAAACTGAATGCCCGCAACCTGAAGATCATCGAAGAGATTGCCGAGCGCACCAGCGCCATCGAGAAGGGTGTGGAGGAACTCGTCAATGCCCGTAAGCTGGCCAACAAGATCGACAACGAGCACAAGAAAGCCATCGCCTATCACGACAAGGTAGAGCCGAAGCTGGATGAGATACGCTACCAGATTGACAAACTGGAGCTCATCGTCGACGACAGCCTGTGGCCGTTGCCGAAGTATCGCGAATTACTATTTATCAGATAACCTTCTTGGTTCTTGCCTTGGCAAGCTTCCTTTTGCTTGCCAAGCAGTTTGAAGTTTGCAGGGGGCCCGATGCTGCGACAGTATCGGGTTCTCGATTTTGCTACCTCTACTTGACAATCACCCGCAGGGAAACGGCCTTTGGGGGACAATTTGTGTAATTATACACTTAATATCCGATATTTTATTGATTGATAGGGGGCTAAAGTCACGGAAAGTTAGTAACTTTGCGCTCGATTTTCCGAAAACCCAATTAAACTCTTTTCTGATTATGTTTCATATTTACGAAGGCTTCCATTTGGTAGATGCGTATCACAAGATGCGCCACCAGCGGAAGTATCACCCTGAAGACAGCACCAAACGTGCCATCAAAATTGCCCTCGTGGCAATAGTCACCCTCCTGCTGTGGAACATGCCTGCCGAGTGGTATGGCATCCAGAATCTGACAGTCATCCAGCAGCGTATCATCGCCATCTTCGCGTTTGCCACGCTGATGTGGATCCTCGAGATCGTTTCCTCATGGGCCACGTCTGTGGCCATTATCGTGCTCATGCTTCTGTTCTGCACGGATAGTGGCATCTTGCCGATGGTCAACGAGGCCGAGGTGGGCAAGCTGCTCTCCTACAAAGGCGTGATGGCCACGTTTGCCGACCCCGTGATCATGCTGTTCATCGGCGGTTTTGTGCTGGCTATTGCTGCCACAAAGACAGGGCTTGACGCACAGCTGGCAAAGGTGTTGCTGAAACCTTTCGGTACAAAAAGCGAAATGGTGTTGCTGGGCTTCCTGCTCATCACGGGCCTCTTCTCGATGTTTGTATCCAACACGGCTACGGCTGCGATGATGCTGACGTTCCTCACGCCCGTATTCCACCAGCTGCCCCCCGAAGGCAAAGGCCGCGTATCCCTGGCCATGTCCATCCCCGTGGCTGCCAACCTCGGCGGTATGGGTACCCCTATCGGCACGCCCCCGAACACCATCGCCCTGAAATACCTGAATGATCCCGAGGGACTGAATCTTGGTCTCGGCTTCGGGCAGTGGATGATGTTCATGTTCCCGCTAGTGCTCGTTTTACTATTTATCAGCTGGCGCATTCTGCTGAAGATGTTCCCCTTTACCCAAAAGCGCATTGAGCTGAAAATCGACGGCGGCATGCAGAAGGGCTTCCACTCATGGGTGGTCATCGTCACATTCTTCGTTACCGTCGCCCTCTGGCTGCTCGATCGCGTCACGGGCATCAACTCCTATACCGTTGCCATGATCCCATTCATGGTGTTTGCCCTCACGGGGGTCATCAACAAGCGCGACCTGGAGCAGATCAACTGGAGCGTCATCTGGATGGTAGCCGGCGGTTTCGCCCTCGGCTACGGCCTCAATGCATCAGGCCTCGCTGCCAATGCCGTAGAGAGCATCCCCTTCGGCGAGTTCTCGCCATTCCTCATCCTGCTGCTCGGCGGTGCCATCTGCTACCTGCTGTCCAACTTCATCTCCAACTCGGCCACCGCTGCCCTGCTGATGCCTATCCTGGCCATCGTCTGTGGCGCCATGGGCGATAAGCTCGACCCCATCGGCGGCACGCCTACCGTACTCATCGGCGTAGCCATCGCAGCGTCATCGGCCATGATCCTGCCCATCTCCACACCGCCAAACGCCCTGGCATTCGCCACAGGCTACGTGAAACAGAACGACATGGCAAAGATGGGTATCATCATGGGTGTCATCTCTATGGTTCTTGGCTTCGGCCTCGTCTATCTGATGGGAACGCTTCACCTTATTTAATGAAGAGTGCAGCGGGGGGATTAATATTTGAAGCTGCTGCCGCCGACGAACTCGCGCATGATGCTTGTCGGTGGGATCTCTTTGTCGCTGATGGGGATGAAGTAATGGAGGAACCGCAACAGGCGATGGGCTTCGGCATACTCGGGACAATTCTTGGGAACGGAGGCGAGGATGACTTCGGCATGGGTGCGGAGCACGGCAAACTCTATGTTGAGGGCTGAGTTGAACATGACATCGGCGGTCTCCTGGAAGGGGAATATCCACTGATCCTCGGCTTCACAGACGCTCTTCCACTGGCTGATGGTCTCTCGAGCCGAAAAGGCGCCTTTGTTATAGTCGCGGATGATGCGGCGCAACAGGCGGTTATCCTGGGTGGGGATCCAGTTGTGGTCGTCGAGCGAGATGCTGGTAAGGGCTGAGATATAGATTTTGTACTTCAACTCCTCGGGCACTTCGTTCGTGAGCAGGGGGTTCAGCGCGTGGATGCCTTCGATGATCAGCACGCTGTCGCCGGACAAGCGCAGTTTCTTGCCGTTGAACTCACGCTTTCCTGTGACGAAATTGTATTCGGGGACTTCTACCGTCTCGCCTTTCATCAGACGGGAGAGGTGATTGCCCAAAAGCTTGTAGTCGACTGTTTCGATATTGTCGAAGTCGTATTGTCCATTTGGCAGCTTGGGGGTATCCACACGGTTCACGAAGTAGTCGTCGGTGGAAAACGAAAGGGGACGAAGGCCGCAGGCCAGCAGTTGGACAGACAGGCGCTTGCAGAATGTGGACTTGCCCGAGCTTGAGGGACCTGTGATCAGCACCAGCCGTATAGGGTTCTGCTCGCGGTGGAAGCGGGCTTCTATCTCTTCGGCAATCTTCACAATCTTCTTTTCCTGCAACGCTTCGCTCACCTGGATCAGCTCTGAGGCATAGCCGTTGAGTATGGCCTTGTTCACATCGCCGGCATTGGAGAGATGCATGATGATGTCCCAGCGCACCTTCTCGGCAAAGACTTCAAACGTGCGTGGCTGCTCTACCCGCTCGGCAAGTACCAAAGGATTATGCTTGTCGGGCACGCGCAACAGCAAGCCATCCTGATAGCGCTCGAGCCCCCACACCTTCAGGTAGCCGGCGGAGGGTACCAGCGGGCCGTAATAGTAATCGACGGTATCGCCCAGCATATAATAGTCGGTATAGACCTGCCCGCTCGTCTCCAACAACTTCACCTTATCCGAGAAGCCTCTGTCGCGGAACACCCGCACAGCCTCTTCGGTGGTCGCCTCTACCCTGTGGAAAGGCATATCGGCATCGATCACTTCCTGCATACGCTGGCAGATGCGCGCAATATCGTCGTCAGACAGCGGCTCGCCGGTACGCTTCTTAAAATTACAATAGTACCCGCGCGCGAGAGGATGCTCGATAAAGAGTTTACTCCCCGGGAACACATCGCTCACTGCCTTGTAGAGCACAAAACAGAGTGAACGGACATAGACCCGATGGCCGGAACCGCTACAGGCATCGAGAAACTCCACATCGCGATTATGATACAGACGGAACTTCAGCCCCTGAGAGGTGTTGTTCACCTTTGCCGAGACCACAGGGTAAGGCATCTGCAGCTCGGCAGCCAAGGCCTGATAGACCTCCACCAGCGAACAGCCTTCGGGAAAGCTCTTCGTGATACCGTTGTTCTTACAGCGTACCTGCAGCATAAGCCTTAACGCTTTTCTGCTATTGTACGGAAGCTCTGCAGCTTCTCGCCGAAACAGAGATCGCCGCAGTCGCCGAATCCGGGAACGATATACTTATGCTCGTTCATGCCCTGATCGATGGAGGCGCACCAGATGGTAGAGCCCTCGGGGAGTACCTCCTTCACCACCTCGATACCCTCGGGGGCGGCAATGATACAGCAGACGTGGACCTTCTTGGGCTTGCCCGACACGAGCAGCGCCTCGACAGCAGCAGCCATAGAGCCGCCTGTAGCCAGCATGGGATCGGCAATGATGAGCGTCCTGCCCTTCACGCTGGGCGAAGCGATATAGTCTGCATGGATGCCCACTTCGGTATGCTCACGGTTGATGTACATGCGGAAAGCCGAGACGTAGGCATTGTCGGCACGATCGAAGATGTTCAGGAATCCCTGATGGAACGGCAGTCCGGCGCGCAAGACGGTGCCCAGCACGATATCGTCCTTCAGAAGGGGAATATCAATAGAGCCTAAAGGTGTGGTCACCGTCTTGGGCTTGTATTCAAGGGTCTTGGATACTTCATACGCCATCAGTTCACCAATACGCTCGACATTATGACGGAAGGTGAGACGGTTCTTCTGATAATTCTTGTCGCGTAATTCCGACATGTACTGGTTGAGCACTGAATTCTGCTTGCTAAAATCTATTATTTCCATAATGCAATCGTTTTAAGTTTGGTGCAAAGATACGATTTCGCAGGCAAAAAACCAAATTTTTGCAAGAAAATACCAATTATTTAGAAATTATTTCCTAACTTTGCATTCGTAAACCTAGAGCTCAATGAAAAAATTACATAGCTACCTGCTTGCCACCATAGTGATCCTATGTTGTGCCTGCACGGATAACAAGCCAAAACACATCATCGGTGTTTCCCAGTGTTCGGAAGACATCTGGCGGAGTTGGCAGAACTCCGAGATGAAGATGGAAGCCGCCTTCCATGAGGGTGTGGAACTGCGCTTCACGTCGGCCTATGACAATTCTGAGCGCCAAAGCCAGCAGATAGACAGTCTCGTGAAGAGCGGCATCGATCTGCTCATCGTCGCCCCAAACCAGTTAACGTCCGTTTCGCCTGCCATCGACCGTGCCTTTGACAAAGGCATTCCCGTGATTGTGTTTGAGCGGAAGACCGACTCCCAGAAATACACGGCTTTCGTCAGTGCCGACAACTATGAGATGGGGTGGATGATGGGTGAATACATCGAATCAAGGCTCAACGGGAAGGGTAACGTCATCGAGATCCTCGGTCTGAAGGGTTCCTCGCCTGCCGATGAACGGCATAAGGGGTTCACCAATGCCCTGAGAGGTTCTGACCTGAAAGTCGTGAGTACCCTCCAAGGCGACTGGAGCGAAGAGACATCTTACCAGAAGGTGAAACAATGGCTGGCAGGGCACAAGGATGTGAAGGTGGACTATGTGTTCGGACAGAATGACCGCATGGCCATGGGAGCCAGGAAGGCTTTCCGGGAAGTCGGGCTGTCGCCCTATTTCTGCGGCATCGACGGTCTGCCAGGCGAGAATGGCGGTATCCAGCTGGTGCGCGACTCGCTGCTCGACGCCTCGTATATCTACCCCACTCGCGGAGACCAGCTGCTACAGATAGCGCTCGACATCCTCGAAGGGAAGCCTTTCAAGAAGGAGACGATGCTCACCTCGGCCATCGTGACCCGGGATAATGCAAACGTACTGCTGCTGGAAAGTGAAGAAGTGGTGCGCCAGGCACAGCGCCTGGAGCGCATGAACCAGCAGGCCAGCACTTACCTGCACCAATTGTCGACACAGCGCATCATCAATGTCCTTTCCGTGGTATTGATCGTGATGATGCTGGCTTTCATCGTCATCTTCTACCTCTACCATCTGCAGAAAGCACGACTTGCCGATGAACGGAACAGGATGGAGCGCGAGCAACTGGACTTCTACACGCAGGTGAGCCATGAGCTGCGAACGCCACTGACGCTCATCGAGGGTCCGCTTGAGCAGATCTCACAGACAAAGGAAGCCAAGGAGGCCAGTGCTGAAACCAAAGGACTGATTGCCATCCTGCGCCGCAACACCCAGCAGCTGACTGACATCATCAACAAGATGCTCGATGCGCAAACCGCCATCGGCAACACCAAAGCAGCCATGAGTGAGGCGTTGACGGATCTGCCAGTGGAAACCCCGCCCCTGCCCTCAGCGGAGCCATCCCAACAGGCAGACAATGCCACGATCCTCATCGTAGACGACAACGCCGACATCCGCGCCTATCTCCGTTCGATCCTGCAAGGCACCTATCAGGTGAATGAGGCCGCCGACGGTCAGCAAGGACTGGCACTGGCCAACGAAATCGTGCCCGATCTGATCATCTCTGACGTGATGATGCCGGTGATGAACGGTCTGGAATTCTGCCAGCGGGTAAAAGGCGGAACCGCTACAAGCCACATCCCCGTCATCCTGCTGACAGCCCGCGCCCTGAGCCAGCACCAGATAGAGGGATATGAGAGCGGAGCCGATGCCTACATCACCAAGCCATTCTCTGCAGAACTGCTCATGGCACGAATCAGCAACCTGCTGAGAAGCCGTCTCCAGCTAAAGAACCTCTTCGGGAATACAGAGGACAACACCAAAGAGCCCGCTGCCGCAGACGAGGCGCCTGCTACAGAGAGAGAGGTGGCAGAACCAGCCATTACCGACACCTTCCTTTTGAAATTCCGCGATTTCATCGAGAAGAACATGAGCGACAGCGACCTGAATGTCGAGACAATCGGTGCAGAACTCGGTCTGTCGCGCGTACAATTATACAGAAAGATGAAGGCACTCACCGGACAGTCTCCCGTGGAACTGCTGCGCACAGCCCGCCTGCAGAAAGGCCGCCAGCTGCTTCAGACGAGCGGGAAAACCATCTCCGAAATAGCATACGAGGTAGGCTTTACGGCCCCGTCATACTTTACAAAATGTTTCAAAGACGAGTTCGGTATCAGTCCTTCAGACCTGTAAATCCTTAAAAAATCAGCCTTCGTTCCATCAAAAAGTTATAAAAATCGTTCATTTCGTAGCAAAAATGTTGCGTTGAAACAAATTTTGCACGGGATGAACGATTATTTTACGCTCTCACGCCCATTAGACAGTACCTTTGCAACAGATTTTTTGATTTTCAAACAAGTACTAACAATTAAAACTGTCAACAATGGAACAACTGAAGAAACTGTTTCTGAGTTTTGCACTCGTCTTTGTGAGTACAATAATGTACGCGCAAACAGAGATTAGTGGAACGGTGACTGACGCCACAGGCGAGACCGTCATCGGAGCCACGGTTATGGAAAAAGGTACCTCGAACGGCACAATCACCGATTTCGACGGTAACTTCAAGATCAAGGTCAATGCCGGTGCTACGCTGGTATTCTCTTACATTGGTTACAACACACAGGAGCTTCCTGCACAGAACGGCATGCAAGTGGTCATGAAGGACAATGCCAAGGAACTTGCAGAGGTTGTGGTTACCGGTTATAGCGCCCAGCGTAAGGCCGACCTTACCGGTTCTGTATCAGTGGTTGAGACAAAAGACCTGAAGACTTCGTCGGATACAGACCCGATGCGTGCCCTGCAGGGTAAGGTGCCTGGCATGACCATCACCAGTAACGGCTCACCTGTAGGTGCAGGTACCGTTCGTATCCGTGGTATCGGTTCTTTCAACTCTTCACAGGATCCTCTGTTCGTCATCGACGGTGTGCCCACGACAACCAATCTGAACACACTGAACATGAACGATATCGAGTCAATGCAGGTTTTGAAGGACGCCGCATCAGCCTCTATCTACGGTAGCCGCGCTGCCAACGGTGTGATCATCATCACCACCCGTAGCGGTAAGAAGGGTGACAAGGTAAAGGTGGACTTCTCTGCCAACCTGACAGCCCAGTTCTACACCAAGCAGTCAATGATGGATCTGGCCAACACTGCCGAGTATGCTACATCTATGGCACAGGCAGCGATGAACGACGGTCTGGATCCCGAGCAGTATGCCAACAACTACGGTCTGACACTGAATGCCCCGAGCGGTGTGCCCATCAGCGCCTATGATCCTGCTTCAGGCTCAATGCGCCAGTTTACCGTAAACGGTCTTTATGACGGCTTCATCAACAGCAAGCGCACCATGCGTTTCAGCGACACTGACTGGCTGAAGGAAATCTCACGCACAGGTTTCTCACAGAACTACGACCTCTCGCTGTCGAATGCTACAGAAAAGACATCTGCCCTGTTCTCTTTTGGTTACAAGAAGAACAACGGTATCCTGAAATATACCAACTTCGAGAGTTTCGCTGGCCGTATCAACACCAGCTTCAAGGTGAACAAGATGGTCACCATCGGTGAGAATGCGACAATCACCTATTCAAACCAGGTGGACTGCCAGCCACTGGAGAATGCGCTGAAGATGGCTCCTACGGTGCCCGTTTACGAAGAGGACGGTGTTACCTTCTCTGGTCCTGTAGGTGGTATGAGTGACCGTCAGAACCCGCTGCGTGAGCTCTATCACAACCGCGACAACCGCCTCAAGATGTGGCGTATCTTCGGTAATGCCTATGTGAACTTCGAGCCTATCAAGGGCTTGCTGCTCCGCTCAAACTTCGGTCTTGACCTGTGGCAGGAGGCTATTCACAGCGTGACTTATACCTGGCACTCTGACGTCGTCAACAACTCTACCCCGTCAGCCAGCCTGGGCAACAAGACATCTACCAAGTGGACTTGGTCTAACACGGCCAACTACAGCTTCAACCTCGGCGTTGACCACTCGTTCATCCTCCTGGGCGGTATCGAGCTCCACAGAGACATTGAGGACATCGCAAACGCCTATGCACAGATGTATGCCATCGAGAACTACGACTATATGTTCCCCGATGCCGCTACCGGCACCCAGCGTGCTACCGGTATCCAGGAAGGCTACAACCTCGTATCATTCTTCGGTAAGGTAGACTATAACTTCAGAGATCTGGTGCTCGCATCATTCACCATCCGTCACGACGGTTCCAGCCGCTTCGGTGAGAACCACCGCTACGGTACCTTCCCCGCCTTCACACTCGGTTATCGTATCTCCCAGCACCTCAAGCAGAGCTGGATCGACGACTTGAAGGTTCGTGCTTCTTGGGGACAGACTGGTAACCAGGCCATCTCTAACTACGCCCGCTACGGACTCTATGCAGCTACCTACGGTGGTGGCCGTAACGAGTCGACAGCCTACGACCTGAAGCTGCAGGGCAGCGGTACATTCCCCTCTGGTTTCCGTGCTACACAGGCTCAGAACAACGATCTGAAGTGGGAGACAACTGAACAGTGGAACGTCGGTCTCGACTTCCGTTTCCTGGGCAGCTCTATCTACGGTACATTCGATGCCTATATCAAGAAGGTGAAGGACATGCTGATCAATCCTGCTTATCTTGGTTCAATGGGTGAAGGCGGTGCAAGCTGGCTCAATGGTCCCAGCCTCCAGAACTGGGGTATGGAACTTTCGCTCGGCTATCGTCACACCACAGAATACGGTCTGAAGTATGACATCAACGGTAATATTGACTTCTACCGCTCTAAGGTTACCTACCTGCCTGAGACAACGACTGGCTCATACGTACACACTGCCAAGGAGAATCTCGTAGAGTCTGGCCGTCCTTACGGTTCAATCGTAGGTTACGTTGTAGACGGTCTCTTCCAGAGCCGCGAGGAGGTTTTGGCAAGCGGTCAGGAGAATGCCCGTGTAGGTGGTCTGAAGTATGCTGACCTCGATGGTAACGGTCTCATCAACGAGCAGGATCAGACTTGGATCTTCAGCCCGGTTCCCAACTTCTCTTGGGGTCTGAACGTGGATCTCGGCTATAAGGACTTCGACTTCAACATGTTCTGGCAGGGTGTTGCCGGACAGGACGTGTACAACGACCAGAAGTTCCAGACCGACTTCTACAGCATCACCGATGCCGGTTCCAACAAGGGTAACCGTATGCTCGGTGCCTGGACAACAGCCAATACTGGTTCTGACATTCCTGCACTGACCACCAACAACACTGGTAACGAGAACCGCACCTCTACCTACTTCGTAGAGAACGGCTCATACGCAAAGCTCCGTCAGGTACAAATCGGTTACAACCTGCCTAAGAGCATCATTAGCAAGCTGAGCATGACAAGCGCACGCGTTTACATCTCTGGTCATAACCTGCTCACCATCAAGAGCAGCTCGCTGACCTGCTCTGATCCTGAGAACCCACGTTGGATGTATCCTAACAGCACCTCGTTCTCATTCGGTATTCAGACCAGCTTCTAAAGAAAGGATAAGTCAAGGAATAATTAAGGAACAATTAAAGATTATAAGAATATGAAGACAATATATAAAGCAATCTGCGCAGGTCTGATCGTTTGCGGTACGCTTACCTCTTGCAACGATTTCATCGACGTTGAGCCCAAGGGTGTCATCAGTGAGGGTCTTGCCATGAGTCAGCCTGAAGAAATGGTAACTGCCGCCTATGCCAAACTCGGTGACGACTGGTACACCTATCCATTTAACCTCTGGCCTTATGCCGACGTTTCTTCCGACGATGCCATGAAGGGCGGATCGGGAACAACGGATACCAACTACCACCCCGTGGAAGTATGGTCTACTCTGACAGCTTCAACACCTGACCACATGGACGAGCTGTGGTATCACCTCTACTGCTCAATAAGCCGTTGCAACCGTGCACTGGTCGCATTGTCGGAAAGCGAGTCGATGGATGCCGCCACAAAAGCTATCCGCGAGGGTGAGGTTCGTTTCCTCCGTGCACATTTCTACTTCAAGCTCGTGCAGCTCTGGAACCAGGTGCCCTGGATAGACGAGGAAGTTTACAAGAACCACTCTGAGGAGCAGACCTCCAACACAGAGTTCACACACGAAGAGCTGATGCAGAAGATCGTTGCCGACTTCAAGGCCGCCTACGATGTGCTGCCCGCACAGCAGGCTGACGGCGGACGCGCCAACAAGATTGCAGCTGCTGCCTATCTGGCAAAGTGCTATCTGACCATGGCTTGGGGTAACGGTTACGAGGACAACACCGGCGTCAACCATATCAACACCAGCTATATGCAGGAAGTGCTGAAGTACACACAGGATGTTCAGAACTCACAGTATGGCTACCTCGAGGACTATGGCGACATATTCCTGCCCGAGTACAAGAACTCAAAGGAGAGCGTGTTTGCCGTGCAGCACTCTGACTATCAGGATGACAACACCCTCTATGGCCGTGGCAACTGGAGTAACATGCTGAATGGCTGCTGGCAGATGTGGTCATGCGGATGGGACTTCCACAAGCCCACACAGAACCTCGTCAATGCCTTCAAGACCAAGGACGGTCTGCCCATGTTCGACGACTATAATAAGGAGATTGCCTATCCCACCAATGGTGTTCCCACTGATCAGAAATGGGATCCACGTCTCTTCCACACCGTCGGTATGCCTAGCTTCCCTTACAAATACGAGGCTGAATTCACGATGACCAAGGACAACTCCCGTACCCCCAACACCTATGGCTACTATGCTTCTCTGAAGGAAGTGCCACAGCGCAGTAAGGGTGAGACCTTCGACAACCCCTGGCAGGCATTTGCCATGAACGACTACGTATTCCGCTATACAGATGTCATGCTGATGCGTGCTGAAGCCATGATCGAGACTGGTGATCTGGAAGGTGCCCGCACGATTATCAACGACATCCGCCAGCGTGCCAAGAACTCTGTCACCAAGCACATCGCCTATGCAGCCGATCAGTGTGACATCGCCCTCTACCCTGCCAGCTACTTCAGCTCTAAGGAGCAGGCCCGTGAGTGTCTGAGATGGGAGCGCCGCCTGGAGCTCGCTATGGAGAACCACCGTTTCTTCGACCTGCGCCGCTGGGGTATCTCCTCAACTGTCCTGAACGCTTTCTTCGAGGTTGAGCAGAACAGCGTCTACGATGGTCAGACCTACGCTCAGTACTATAAGGATGCACACTTCACACCGGGTAAGAACGAGTACTTCCCGCTGCCATACATCCAGCTCTACTACGTACCTGGCCTCTACACTCAGAACAAGGGATATAATTAAACTGATAATTGATAATTGAAAATTAAGCATTATGAAAAAGATATCATTTATTATAATGGCGATGTTTGCCTTAGTCCTGACCGCTTGTCAGGACAAGGACATCGAGCGCGAAGCCATGAAGCTCAGTGCTCCCGATGCATCACAGATCACCGGTTCACTCTCTGGCGATGACTATATTTGGACTTGGCCAGCACAGAATGCTCAGATGCAGGTCTCTGTCTACCGCTATGGTACGCTCTCTTCCAACGAGATTGTCAGCGGCAACAGCTTCACACAGAAGGATGTGCCCACCAACGTACCGTTTGAGTATGTCTTCAAGCTCACCGACGGCACCAACTTCTCTTCAGGCGTCATCAAGAACTACATCCGTGAGGGTGCTACAAGCATCAGCGGTGTCACGATGAGTCAGGTGGACAAGGCTGGCGGCTATGATGCTCTCGTAGAGTGGGACAAGGCTGCCGACGCCACAAACATCATCTTCACTGCCACCAATGGTACGGTGACGATCAACGAGACACTTGCCGGTTCTACGACCAGCTACACCATCCCCAACGTGGAGACAGGCGATGTATGGGATGTAACACTGGTAGCCCAGAATGAGAAGGGCACTTCGCTCGCAACATTCTCATCACTCCGCATCGGTAAGACTGCCATCGGCTTCCTCAGTGTCTATGCAACACCCGAGGAGCTCGTTGAGAAGGGTGACGACGACGAGGCTTCAGCATGGCTCTGGGTTAACGAGACCTATCCGACAGCCAAGTTCATCAGCTTCAAGGATATTAAGAGTGTTGACGACATCGAGCCGTTCCGCGTACTCTTCTGGCTGCGCGACCTCGAGGGCGTAGGTGAAGATCAGGTATGGGCTGTTCCTGCAGAGGTAGAGGCTGCCACACCAACCATCCAGACATGGTATAAGAATGGCGGTAACCTGCTGCTCTGGAGCCACGCTACCACATACATCGGCCACTTAGGTCGTATCAGTCTCGACGACATGAAGAACAACGACCATGCCATCGGTACTGGCGAAGGCGGCATCAACAACGACACTTGGAAGATGGCCGTACAGCTGAATCCTGGCGGACGCTTCTCGAAGGATGCCTCTACACACCCCATCTTCAAGGGTCTTGAGGTGGAGAGCACCGACCGTACGAAGCTTATCGCCTTCAAGGGTCCAGGCTGGACAGAAGACCACAACTGTCTGTTCTTCAACCTGCCGTCGCTCTGGACTGGCATCGGTAATCAGGAAGAGGCTTGCTATGCACAGTGCACATCTACCTTCGGTGTCTATCCGCTCGGCACATGGGACAGCCAGATTGATTGGGTAAGCCAGTTGAATGTATGGGAAGCCCAGCAAGGTAACACCGAATTCCAGGGAACCATCATCTTGATCGGTAACGGCGGTTGTGAGTTCTCGATGAAGAACCCCGACGGTACACCTGATAAGAGCGCACACCCGAAGAACAATGCTTTCCAGGATAATGTGCTGACTTTGGCTAAGAATTCTCTGGAATATCTGAAGACCAGATAAAAGAAGATTTCCAAAACCAAAGACTATGCGAATACTAAAAAATATTTCCATGATGATGGTAGCTGCTGCAATGGCGGCTACCATCTTTGGCTGTTCAGGTGATGATCCGAAGACGGAGCCTACGCCAACACCGGCACCGACTCCAACACCAACGCCAACGCCTGATGATCCAACGCCGCCGGAGCCAACGCCTGGCAGCTATAGCGAGCTTTACCGCCCGCAGATCCATTACACCCCAGCTAAAAACTGGATGAACGACCCCAATGGTATGGTGTATGTCGATGGCACTTACCATCTCTTCTATCAGTATAATCCCATGGCTAACGTCTGGGGAAATATGTCGTGGGGACATGCCACTTCGCCAGATATGATCCACTGGACAGAACAGGCTGTAGCACTTACACGCGATGAACTGGGAGACATCTTCTCCGGCTCGGCTGTCATCGACAAGGATAATACAGCAGGCTTTGGAGCAGGTGCGATGGTGGCACTCTACACGTCAGCAGACAAGTACCAGCAGCAGAGCCTTGCCTACTCTACCGATGGCGGCAAGACGTTCAGCCGCTATACGGCCAATCCCGTGATCAAGAACGAAGACGACAATCTTCGCGACCCCAAGGTCTTCTGGCATGAAGACAGCAAGCAGTGGATCATGACTTTGGCCAAAGGCTGGAAGATGGGTGTGGAATTCTATGGTTCAACTGACTTGAAGGCTTGGAATCACCTAAGCACCTTCTTCGTAGACTTGACCAAAGCAGGCCGCCCAAGTCTCCAATGGGAGTGCCCTGATTTGTTGCAGTTTGGCGACAAATGGGTGCTGCTCGTGAGTGTCAACCCCGGAGGCCCGAAAATCGGCTCTGGCATGATGTATTTCGTGGGACAGTTCGACGGCAAGGAGTTCAAGGCTGATGACCTTGACTATCCACTATGGTTCGACTATGGTATGGACAACTATGCTGGCGTGACCTGGAGCAACACCGGTGACAGGAAACTGCTCATCGGCTGGATGAACAACTGGAGTTACGCAGGAGATGTGCCTTGTTCGCCCTGGCGCTCGGCAATGACATTGCCTCGCGAACTGAAACTGACGACATTCAACGACAAGCCGTTACTCTGCTGCCCCGTAGTGAGCGAGATTGACAAGATCGCCAGCCAGTGGCAGGATGTAAGCACCGAGGCACTGCCTCTCGACGAGAAAAAGTCGGCATACCAGCTGCGTATCAATGTCTGCATGGACAAGAACTCCACCATCACGCTTAGCAACAGCAGCGATGAGAAGTTCGTCATCGAGATCTATGCTTCAGACCGCTCGCTTGCCGTAAAGAGATCAGGAGCCACAGGCAAGACCTTCGGCAATTTCTCAATACCGTCAATACAGGCGCCGCTGAATGTTGAAGGCGACCATGTGGAAATAGATCTGTTCGTTGACCAGTCGTCTGTCGAGATACTCTCCAAGGATGGTGCCATGTCAATGACAAACCTCGTATTCCCACAGTCTATCTACGACAATCTCACGATGACCAATTCAGATTGCACTGCCAAAGTAAGGGCTTTGAGTCGTATCTGGTAATATCACCGAGAGAAATTATACAAAAATCGTTCATTGCATATAAAAATGTTGCAATGAACGATTTTTATTAATCTTTGAAACATATTTTATCGATGGCAAAGGATATTCGTCGTACCTTTGCAGCACATTGTTAGAATTCATACATTATTGATTAGGTTTAGTTAGATTGTAAATAATACAGGCGCTGCTCGTGAGAGTCGCGCCTATATTATGATAACAAATTTGAAATTTATGCTGCTTTTTGCTGATATTACAATTTTTTTTGTATCTTTGCATCACCAATTGGACAGTTTTTACAACTAAACACTTAGGATTATGCAACAAACCAGCATCAAAAAGCGCGTCATTGGTGTCGATATCGGCAATGCATGCACCAACTATGCCATCGTGGATGTTCGCGGCAACGTGATAGCACACGACAGTTTCCCTACCTCAGACTATCCTGATATCAATAAGTTTGTGGAGAAGCTGGCAGAATGCATCATAACAATAGCAGAGACTAATGGCGGATACGATACCATCCGCTCGGTAGGCATCAGCTGCCCTAGTGCCTCCTATGCATCAGGCTGTATCGAGAATGCAGCCAATCTGCCATGGAAGGGGATTGTCCCCCTGGGTGCCATGCTCCGCGATCAGTTAGGACTGGCTGTAGCGTTGGGTAATGATGCCCATAATACTGCTCTAGGCGAGAAAATGTATGGTGCTGCCCATGGCATGAAGAACTTTATCGTGCTGAACCTTGGCATAGGCCTTGGCAGTTGTTTCTTCTCCGAAGGTCATGAACATCAGGGAGCCAATGGCTATGCTGGTGAGATAGGACATACTTGCATCGAGGACAACGGACGTCCCTGCCCATGCGGTCTGAAAGGCTGCCTTGAGGCATACGTAGCCGCGGCTGGCATTGTGCAGACGGCCCAGGAACTTATGGCTGCGAGCGACACTCCCTCCAAGATGCGCAAGACAGAACTGTTGAATCCAAAGGTGATTGCCGATCTTTGCGATGAGGGCGATGAATTGGCTATTGAGGTCTATCGCCGCACAGGCTACATGTTTGGCAGAGGACTTGCCACCTATGCCTCGATCGTCAATCCTGAAGCCATCATCGTTACGGGTGGTGTATCTCATGCCGGCCATTGGCTGATGGATCCTACCGTTGAATCATTCGAGAACCATGTATTCCGCAATATGCGCGGCAAGGTGCATCTCATGCTCTCCGACCTGAATGATGCTGAACGCGACGTGCTTGGCGCCAGTGCGCTGGCATGGGAAGTACGCGAATACTCATTGTTTAAATAAAATGAAGCATTTCTACCATTTGGCATTCCTATTGTCGGCGATGATTCTCACATCGTGTATCAAAGACGAGCCGAAGAATATGGAATGTGATATCCTTGAAGCGTGGGTTGAAGGCGACAATCTGGCTCAATACTTCATTCGGAGTACAGACATGCGTATCAGCGATGTGCCTTCAAGCACAGACAAGCTGACGTTCACCATCCGGGAGCGGGCCACACTGCCAGCCATGCCCATAAACTTCACGCTCACACCTGGTGCCACCATCTCACCAGCCAACGGCACCATGCAAGACTTCAGCAAGGGGCCTGTCACTTATACCGTGACATCTGAGGACGGCCAGTGGCACCGCACCTATACCGTAGACTTCCGCGAGCCTATGTTGCCCAGCAACGAATATGACTTCGAGGACTTCGAACTAAGCAACAACGGGCATTATTACGTATGGTACTACTTGAATCATGAAAGAGGAAGAGACAACATCTGGGCATCGGGTAACGAAGGCTTCATGATAGCCAAACCCAATGCCGCAGCCACCGACTATCCCACCGTACCCGACGAAAATGGCATAGACGGCTATTGTATACGTCTGACCACACAATCCACAGGTTCATGGGGTAAGACCTTCAAGAAGCCCATTGCTGCCGGCAACTTCTTCCTCGGTGCCTTCAACAGCGAATATGCCCTGACAAATACCTTGAAGACGACAGAGATGGGCATCCCCTACACCAAGGAGCCGATAAAGGTGGCGGGCTACTATAAGTACAGCCCTGGCGAGATATTCACCGATAAGGATTTCAATGAATTGCCTGACCGCATCGATGAGCCCAGCATCTACTCGGTACTCTATCTCAACCACGACGAGCAGGGCAACGAGGTGATGCTCCACGGTGACGATGTGCTCAGCAGCCCATATATTGTGCGCAAGGCAGAAGTAGCCTCGGTACCTGCCACCAAGGAGTGGACGCGATTCGAAATGACGTTCGAGGGCAGCACACCCATCGATGAAGCACTGCTGGCTAACCGCGGCTACAACCTGGCACTCGTCTTCTCGTCGAGCAAGACTGGTGACACATTTGAGGGTGCCGTGGGCAGCACGCTATATATAGATAAGGTGGAAATCACATTCAAAACCGAATAAACGACAGAAGAGACACAATGAAACTGAAATACATATCACGCATACTCTCCTGTCTGGCACTGCTCGCAATACAGCCTGCTGCAGCGCAAAGCAACATGGAGAAGTTACAGCTGAAAGCACGTGTGGGCTACAGCATCGGTGCAACAGCCCCTTTGGGCATTCCTGCCACTATCCGCAGTATCGAATCATTCAGCCTGACACCCAATTTCATGGCAGGTGCAGATGTCATGTATCCGCTATCGGAGAAGTTCGGCCTGCAGGCAGCCCTACATTATGACATCAAAGACATGGACGGAGAGGTGTCCACGAAAGGTTATCACATGAAGGTGAAGATGGACGAAGACGAACTGGAAGGACTCTACACCGGCCATGTACGTCAGATAGTACGTCAGCGCATGCTTACCATCCCCTTACAGATGACCTACGAGCTGAGCAGGAAGGTACAACTGAAGGCAGGCCCCTATCTTTCAATCCTTCTCAGCAAGAAATTCTACGGCTATGCTTCCGATGGTTATCTGCGAAAAGACGACCCGACAGGCGTGAAGGTGGTCATGGGCGACAAGGAAGGAGAATGGGCCACTTACGACTTCGATGAAGAAATGCGTACTTGTCAGGTAGGTGTGGCTGTAGGCATAGATTGGGCCTTCTACCGCCAGCTTGGCTTGTCGGCAGACCTCTCATGGGGACTCTCAGGCATCCATCACAGCAACTTCAAGACGGTAGAACAGACACTCTACCCTATCTACGGAACAATCGGACTCTTCTACAGAATCTTCTGAACATTTGAATCATATAAATATAGTCATCAATTAAAATTTTACAGCACATGAAAAAATTATTTACCTTACTATTCGTTGGCATAACGGCTATCGCTGCCTATGCAACTGATTACAACGTGCCCATCACAGTCACCGTAAACGATGTGACATCCGAACAGAGCGCCGTCCTCACTGTCGCTGAAAATGGCGGATTGTATGACATTACACTGAAGAACTTCATACTTCAGAGCGAAGACGGCCCCATGGGTGTGGGAAATGTGGAACTGAAAGGCATCCAGCCCTATCAGGATGGCAACGCCACCTTGCTCTTTTCCTCTGACGAAGTGACGATCACCGACGGTGACGACCCCAGCGTAAGTGTCTGGATGGCAAGCATGCTGCCTCCCGTTAAAGTGCAACTGCGTGGAAAGATCGAAGGCGATCGTCTGCGCTGCTACCTCGACATCGACCTGACGGAGAGCCTCAGCCAGGTGATTCAGGTGGCTATTGGTGGTGGCTATCAATTGCCGAACCAAGGTTTCGAGGGCTGGCACACTTCTGCCGACGACTTCGTTGAGCCTAACGGCTGGCATTCATTCGAGAGCGCATCCGGTGCAATGGCTTCTTTGGCAGGCCATCACATCGCCAAGTCTGATGATGCCCACTCTGGTAAGGCCAGCGCACGTATCTTCGCCACATCGATCTTTGGCATCATTGCCAATGGCACCATGACCACTGGCCGCATGAATGCAGGAGCGATGACCGCTACCGACCCTGCCAACAATGCTTATCTCGATATGACGTCGAACGCCATAGACGGCAACGGCGATCCTTTTTACGTTCCCATGTATTCTCGCCCCGACTCTATCGCCATGTGGTTAAAGTTCAGTCAAGGCACGCCTAACAGTGATCATCCATACGCAACCTTCAGTGCCGTTATCACCGACGGTTCCTACTATCAGGATCCTGAGGACAAAGACTACACCAACGTCGTAGCAAAAGCCAAGAACAATGAGATTGCCACCACCGATGGCAAGTGGGTTCGTATCTCTGCACCTTTTGTATATACAGAGAATTCCGTTGATCCCAAGGCTGTTCTGGTAACTGTCTCTACCAATGCCGACCCTGGGCAGGGCAGCGACAAAGACGAAGTGCTGGTCGATGACATTGAGTTCATCTACAATGCCAAGGTTACCAGCCTGAAGATCAAAGGTCAGGACGTGCCTGGCTTCAGTCCAGATAAGGAGACTTACGAGATGGAACTCGACGAGGCCGTCACAGCTGAGGATATTGAGGTGACCATCGACGGCAAGGCTGCCCACGCAGCCAAGAGCGTTGAGCTGATTGACGATCACTACATCTGTTCGATTAAAGCTATCGGTGCTGATATGGCTGACGTAACCTCATATATCGTCTATGTGAAGAGCAGTGCGACTGCCATCCGCAGTTTCAAGTCAGCAAACAACCAGCCTGCCACCTACTTCACGCTCGACGGACGTCAGGCCAAGACACTCATGCCAGGCAGAATCTACATCTGCCGTCAGGCTGACGGTACAGTCAAAAAGGTTCGTCTGTAGACCCTAATTAGATTAGCTGAAAGTAGTTCCCTTACTATAGGTCACATGGTCTCGCAACTACCATGTGACCTTTTTTCGTTCAGATGCTTGTATATATGAAATAAAAAACGTATCTTTGCAGCAGATATGCCAACACTGCCTAAAATTATAACCCGGACACTGTCTCTCAAACTCAGTCTGATGGCCGTCTGCGAGATATCGCTGCTACTTATGGTGGCACTGGCAGTGATGTTCCACTACTCGCGCAAGGTCCTGAAAGAAGAGGCGATGATTGATGCGGAGCATACGCTGGATGGCACAGCACAGCATATTGACAACGTTCTGCTGAGTGTGGAGCAGTCGGCTGGTAACATCTATTTCGATTTGCTGAAACATCTCGATGAGCCAGAGCGCATGTATGACTATAGTCGCCACCTCGTAGAGAGCAACCCCTATATCGTGGGCTGCGCCATCGTATTCAAGCCACATTACTATCTGGGCAAGGAGCTGTTTATGGCTTATGTTCGCCGCAAGGGCTACAGTCTGACGGCTGATAATACGGAACTCGTCACACAGGCCACCTATACCGAACGTCCCTATACCGAACAGGAGTGGTACACGAAACCCATGAAAAGAGAAGCCCCCTGCTGGACATATCCGTTGAAGAACGAAGATGCCGAGGGAGAGCCTTTAGTCAGTTTTTGTCTGCCTATCCGTGACAAAAGCGACACATGCGTTGGTGTGCTTGCCGCCGATCTACCCATCAGTCTGCTCTCTCAGATTGTACTCTCAGCCAAACCATCAGCCCATGGCTATAGCACACTATTGGCTGACAACGGTTCATATATCGTCCACCCCGACTCCACAAAACTGAATTACCAGACGGTGTTCTACCAGCTGCATGAAGGTGCAGACCCCTCCTTCATCGAAGCCGCAGAAGCGATGGTTTCCGGCGATGAAGGCTACAGACTGGTCAATATCGACGGTAAGAAGTGGTACGTATTCTTCAAACCTTTCGTACGTTCCTTGACACCTGGCCGTGCAGAAGGAAAACTCGGATGGAGTGTCGGCGTACTCTACCCTGACGATGATATCTTCGAAGAATACAACAGACTGCTTTATTATCTGCTGACAATCGCCATTGTAGGGCTGCTGGTTTTCTTCTTGCTCGTTCGTTTCGTCACCCATCGTCAGCTACTGCCGCTTAGCCTGCTCACTCACTCGGCGCAGCGCATAGCCAAAGGCAACTATAGTGAGACAATACCCGCCACAAACCGTAAGGATGAGATCGGACAGCTGCAGGAGCATTTCCAACAGATGCAGCAATCGCTAGCCTCGCACATCAGTGAACTGGAACAGTTATCAACCACCCTGAAGGATCGTAATGAGGTGTTGCGCATTGCCTATGATCGGGCCCAAGAAGCCGACATGATGAAAATTGCTTTCCTCCATCACATGACAAACCAGATGCTCGAGCCTACGCTAGCCCTTGAAAATAGTGTCAAAACGCTCTGCAACAATTATCAAGAGCTCACTCAGCAGGAAGCCGATCATGAGGTAGATAACATCCAGCAAAAGAGTCATACCATCATCGAGGTTCTTAACTCCATGATCCATGGTGCAGCAGACGATATCAAGGCTACCAGTGAGCAAAAAGACTCAGAGAAAGGAGGGCGCCTATGACAAGAATAGGGAATAGACTCGGCCTTTCGTCAAAACTCAACCTGAGCATTCTAGTAATGGCGATACCGATCTTCTTGCTGTCGATGGGGCTACTCTTCCTGAAATCGCGCAACGACATCTTTCAGAAGGGAGAGCAGAGTGCTTTCAGTGCACTCAACACGTCAATGCAACAGGTAAGGAAATACATGATGGCGGTAGAAACGGCCACAAACTCCAACCTTTGGCTGATAGAAGAAAATTTTCAGCCAGACTCGCTGATGGCCATTTCGAACCGTATCGTGAGGCTGAATAGCCACGTCAACGGCTGTTCCATCACCGCAGAACCGAATATGTTTCCGTCAATCGGACGCTACTTCTCTGCCTATACCATCAGGGAAGGAGACTCTATTATCACACAACGGGAGGCGGAATACGACTATTACAGTAAAGAATGGTATAGTGCTCCGATTGAACAGGGCAAGGCTTGCTGGATAGATCCGTTCGATGACTATACGGAGGGTACGCTCTCAAACAGCAAGATCATCGCTTCATACTGCAAACCCATCTATAAGGACGAACTGATTGTGGGCGTCATCTCATCCGACCTCTCCCTCAACAGTCTGGACAAAGTTATCAACACAGTAACGCCTCCCTATCCCAGCGCCTACTTTGTGCTCATTGGTGGTGACGGTAGTTACTTAACCCATCCAGATTCCACGTTGCTCTTCAGCAAAAGCGACTACATAGACCATATAGCAGGCAGACAGGGCACGAAGCATTTACTTCATAATGGAAGAATGTGCCAGGTGAGTTATCAGCCTATTGAAGGCACTGACTGGAGCCTTGCCATCGTGTGTCCTGACAGCGAGATTCTGAAAAGCTACAACCATCTGCCCTACCTCATCGTTGCCCTTATCCTCATCGGTCTGCTGGTCATACTCTGGCTTTGTCGCCGAGCTGTGAATCAAGCTATCAGCCCGCTTAATACCCTCTTGGCTTATTCGCAAAAGATCTCGAAAGGTCAATTTGGCTTGACGATTCCCTTCACAGGACGCGAAGATGCCATTGGCCAACTGCAGAACAGCTTCGCGATGATGCAGCAGTCGATTAACGAGCATATAGGCAGCATTCAGCGAACGGTGATAGAGACGAAAGAGCGCAATGAGGAACTGACACAAGCCACGAAACTGGCAGAAGAGGCTGTGAGGCAGAAGGCCGCTTTCATCCAGGACGTATCTCACCAGATCCGAACCCCGCTGAACATTATCATGGGGTTTGCTCAAGTGCTGCGCGACAATATTACCTCACAAAACGGCCATCCAGACCAGAGTACGCTTGAAAAGGAGGAAATAGCCAATATCACAGACATGATGAAACACAATGCAGCCCATCTGGACCGTATGATCAAAATGCTTTTCGACAGTTCTGATGATGGCATATCCGAGGAACGGAAAAGTCGCAGAAACGAGGATGTCTCACCAAACGAAGTGGGCCGGGAATGCATCGGGCACACGCTGGAGCACTTTCCCAATATGCCGATCCGTTTTGAAACCGAAGTGCCTGATGACTTCTATCTCCAGACCAGCCATCTTTATCTGATGCGGACCCTGCGTGAGCTGCTATACAATGCAGCCAAATACTCTGACGGGCAGCATATCTCAGTACGTATTTCCCAGACACAGAATACGGTTATCTTTACAGTCGAAGATGTAGGTACAGGTTTACATGAAGAATCAAAAGACATCATCTTCAGACCATTTGCAAAGGTCGACAACCTGTCGGAAGGTCTTGGCTTGGGACTGCCATTGTCCAAGCGTCATGCAAGCAATCTCGGCGGTGACCTTATCATCGACAACACTTATCACGACGGTTGCCGATTCATTCTGGAAATACCGAAATAGGCCGATGAACAATTCGCTATAAATCGTTCATAGCCTTACAAAAATGTTGCAATGAACGATTTTTATTATTTTATGAAACATAAATTATAGCTTTACACCAATAAATAGCATATCTTTGCAGCAGATTTCCGCAAAATGAAACTTAGAACAAAGAAATAATTCGAAACAAAAAATGAATAACAGCATGAAAAAAACAGTAATCTCAATCGTAGCAGCCGTACTGATGACACTCTCAGTACAGGCACAGCCTCAGGTGTTAGGCAATAGCCATGCCATGCAGCGAGTAGAAGTCAAGAACCACTATCTGCTGCTGCCAGTACAGGAACGTGAAGACAACGCAACAATCAAAGTGCTGTCCAACAACCAGCAGGTACAGAAACTGAACATCAGACTGGCGGTAGATAAGGTCGACTACTATGTACCTCTCGACATCCAGCGTTTCGGATCAGACGAGATCCTGCTCGACATCTTCTTCCATGGCGACCGCCGTTTCACGGGAGCAATGAAGGATTTCCTCTGCTGGAGCGAGATGAAACAGAGCGACACCTTTGATACCACCAATCGCGAGAAATTCCGCCCCGCATACCATCATACCCCCGCCTATGGCTGGATGAACGACCCCAACGGTATGTTCTATAAGGATGGCGTATATCACCTATATTATCAGTACAACCCTTATGGTTCCATGTGGGAGAACATGACTTGGGGGCACTCCACCTCTAAGGATCTGATCCACTGGGAGGCTCAGCCCATTGCCATCGAGCCCGATGCCCTGGGTGACATCTTCAGCGGCTCTTGCGTTGTCGACAAGAAGAACAACCGCGTGGTGGCTTTCTATACTTCCGCCGGTGAGAGAAGCCAGGTACAGTCGATGGCCATCTCTACAGACAATGGCCAGACCTTCCAGAAGTACAAGGGCAACCCCGTGCTGGTAAGTAAGGAGCCCGACTTCCGCGATCCGAAATGTTTCTGGAATCCCGAGATCCAGAAGTGGAACCTGATACTGGCCGTAGGACAGGAGATGCGCATTTACAGCAGCAGTAACATGACTGACTGGACCTATGAAAGCTCATTCGGTCTCTCTGTCGACAAGGCTTCTGGCGAGGTGACCGAACTGGGATGCCACGACGGTGTATGGGAATGCCCCGACCTCGTGAAGCTTCAGGTACGCGGCACAGACAAGCAGAAGTGGATGCTCATCTGCAATATCAACCCCGGCTTCCCCTATGGCGGCAGCGGCACGCAGTACTTCATCGGCGACTTCGACGGCCACAAGTTCACCTGCGACCATCAGGACACCCGCTGGATGGACTATGGCAAGGATCATTATGCCACCGTCACTTTCGACAATGCCCCCGACGGCCGCAGAATCGCCCTGGCATGGATGAGCAACTGGCAGTATGCCAATCAGGTACCCACCAAGCAGTTCCGCTCTGCCAACAGCGTACCTCGTGACCTTGACCTCTTCGAATATAACGGTGAGATCTATTGCGGCGTCACTCCTTCCAGAGAGCTGAATGCCATTCGCGGCAAGGCCGTCAGCAAACTGTCTCCCACATGTGAAGTAGTTGTCGATGTGAAGGGTTCTACCGAACTCGTGTTCTCAAACAACTTGGGCGAGCAGATCGTAATGGAATATAATGCTGAAAAGGGCACGTTCTCGATGGACCGCACGAGGAGCTACGCCAGCTTCAGCGAGGCATTCCCCGTTGTGACCACCGCCCCCACCTATGGCGAGATCAAGCAGCTACGCATCTTCATCGACAACTGCAGCATGGAGGTATTCGATGCCGAGGGCAAGATGGCTATGACAAATCTTGTATTCCCCAACGAGCCTTACAACACGCTAAAAGTGAAAGGCGGCAAGGCTACGATCTACGACATTAAGAAATAAACAATAAGAAAGTATATTATGAGCAAGACAAACAAACTCGCCCTGATCCCCGTGATGTTCTGCTTCTTCGCCATGGGTTTCGTCGACCTGGTGGGCATTGCATCCAACTACGTGAAGGAAGACCTTGCGCTGAACGATTCAACAGCTAACATCTTCCCCTCACTCGTATTCTTCTGGTTCCTCATCTTCAGTGTGCCGACAGGTATGCTCATGAACAAGATCGGACGTAAGAAGACGGTATTGCTCTCGCTGATTGTGACTATCGTGTCGCTCTTCCTCCCACTCTTTGGCGAGAATTTCCCCATCATGCTCTGCGCCTTCTCGCTGCTGGGTATCGGTAACGCCCTGATGCAGACCTCACTCAACCCGCTGGTATCAACGGTCATGGGTGGCGGCAATCTCGCATCGACGCTCACCTTCGGACAGTTCATCAAGGCCATCGCCTCGTTCCTGGCACCTTATCTGGCCATGTGGGGCGCCACGCAGATGATTCCCTCATTCGGCTACGACTGGCGAATCCTCTTCGCCATCTACTTCGTGGTGGGCATCCTCGCAGCCATTCTGCTGGCCATTACGCCGATTCAGGAAGAGAAGATGGAGGGCAAGGCCTCTTCGTTTGCAGAGTGCATCAAGCTGTTGGGTACACCGATTGTACTGCTCTCATTCTTCGGTATCATGTGCCACGTGGGTATCGATGTGGGTACTAATACCACAGCCCCGAAGATCCTGATGGAGCGACTCGGCATGACGCTCAACGATGCTGCCTTCGCAACCTCGCTCTACTTCATCTTCCGTACCATCGGCTGCCTGACGGGATCCTTCTTCCTCCGCGTACTGCCTAACCGCACGTTCTTCATCATCAGCGTCTGCATGATGGCCCTCTCCATGTGCGGCCTCTTCATCGGCACCGAGAAGTGGATACTCTACACGGCCATCGCCCTTGTAGGCTACGGCAACTCCAACATCTTCTCCATCTGCTTCGCTCAGGCGCTGACCTCGATGCCAGAGAAGCAGAACGAGGTGTCGGGACTGATGATCATGGGTCTCTTCGGCGGTACCATATTCCCCTTGCTGATGGGCTTTGCCAGCGATGCAATAGGTCAGGCCGGTGCCGTGATCGTCATGGCTATCGGTGTCCTCTATCTCTTCACGTATATTAATAAAGTAAAAAATGCATAAATCCAAATAACTCAAAACTTATGAAAAGATATATCGTAGGCCTCGGAGAGGCATTATGGGATGTACTTCCCGAAGGAAAGAAACTTGGTGGTGCACCAGCAAACTTCGCTTATCACGCAGCACAGTTCGGACTCGACACGATTGCTATTAGCGCACTCGGTGAAGACAAATTAGCCGAAGAGACGATTGAAGCGCTCAAGGAGCATAATCTGAACTACCTGATGCCACGCGTTCCCTATCCGACAGGAACGGTTCAGGTGACATTGACAGGCGACGGTATCCCCACCTACGACATCAAGGAGAACGTAGCTTGGGACAATATCCCCCTCACCGACGAGATGCTGGAGATAGCCAAGAATGCCCGTGCCGTCTGCTTCGGCTCACTGGCTCAGCGCAATGTGGTTTCCCGTGAGAACATTCACAAATTCCTCGATGCCACACCCAAGGACTGTGTGAAAATCTTCGATATCAACCTGCGCCAGCAGTTCTACACCAAGGAGGTGATCAAGGAGTCGCTGAAGCGCTGTAACATTCTGAAGATCAACGACGAGGAGCTGGTACTGATCGGCCGTATGTTCGGCTATCCCGGCCTCGACATTGAGAACAAGTGCTGGTTGATTCTGGGCAAATATAACCTCGACATGCTGGTACTCACCTGCGGCACCAATGGCTCTTACGTATTCACTCCGGGCCAGATGTCGTTCCAGGAGACACCGAAAGTAGAGGTAGCTGATACCGTAGGCGCCGGCGACTCCTTCACAGGTTCGTTCGTAGGCAGCATCCTCAACGGCAAGCCCGTGCCAGAGGCTCACAAGACAGCCGTACAGGTCAGCGCCTTCGTCTGCACCCAGAACGGTGCAATGCCCATCGTGCCCGATCGCCTCAAAGGCTGATTCTTCTGAAAAAAAATTCAAAATATCCTCCACCTCCACCTTTTCTTTGGAAATACCTTTGTATAAAGGGCTTCCAAGAGGTGGAGGTTTAATTTTATCCTCCACCCATCCTCCACCTATCCTTCACTCGGTTACATCCCTGAAAACTGGTAGTTACATACCAACAAACCCACGTTTACATACCGACAAACTGATGGTTTGTCGTAAGCAAACCCGAAAATTCTCTCGAGAATTTACAAGTCCGCTACCTGCCGACTATCCTTCAAGTCGTAGTAAAGCAGATGTCTGTCGGTAGGTAACTGCCTTGGATATCGTATCGGATAAAATAATGAATGGAATACCGATGGAAGAAAGGTGGAGGTTTTTATTTCCTTTTTAATATGAACTTTGTCGTTGAATCATTAAAAGCAGATGCGTCACCGCTTATTGCTATAGTGCCGTCAGAGATTATGCAACTACGCATTTTCCCGTTTATCTCTATTTCTTGTTTTGTCTCATCATAGAAATAGTCATATTCACCTTCTCCCAGAAAAAACGAATCATCCCAATCGCCCCTAACAACCCGAACTTTTCCATTTGGTCCGAAAAGATACGTATCTCTTTTTCCTGTCGGCACTTTATAATCATCGCCAAACACGAAGCAAACCGTATCCAATTCCCATTCACCCAAAATAGCAGCAGAAGAAGAAGTAGTTACAGTATCAAAATCATCATCACTACTGCAACTGATACCTCCCACCAGAAAAAGCATCGAGGCAATTACTAGATAAAAACTCTTTTTCATACGGTTCGTCATTTTGATTGATTATTGTTTGCAAATATACGATAATTATTATTGGGGCACAAGACTTTTACACTATTTAACCACTATTCTCTCACTATATACAACTTTATAGACTAATAAATCTTCTATACGCGGCGGGAATTCCTACTCTTGAGCGACAACCAATTGACAAGTCGGAGTGGCAAAAGTAACACCAGAATCTTCATTTTTATATTCTTTAACCTAAAAAAAATTGTGTGCGCGCAAATAATTGCTAATTCGTAGGTGTCAATTCACGAATAATTTGTATCTTTGCAGGCGATTTCAAATAACAGAGGATAATATTTATAACTTAAAATAAAGATTAGTAATATGGCAAAGTTAGATTTGACTCAGTATGGCATCACCGGTTCAACCGTGATTGCTCACAATCCATCGTATGAGTACCTCTTCGAAGAGGAGACAAAGGCTGGTCTCGAGGGTTTCGACAAGGGCGTAAACACCGAGCTCAACGC